>Ga0193716_1000313_pt1 | contig 30650 bp, 30 predicted proteins | sample U2c1metaG_FD_145901 | JGI IMG/M metagenome (GOLD analysis project Ga0193716, IMG submission 145901) | Soil microbial communities from a riparian zone of the East river system, Colorado, United States - U2c1 | ecosystem: Environmental > Terrestrial > Soil > Riparian zone | place: USA: East River...
GAGACAACCCTATGCAATATCCTCTCTGCCGTCACATCAAGACCAACGGCCTCCAGTGCCAGGCCCCCTCCCTCACCGGAGCCCAATACTGCTACTTCCATACCCGCCTCCACCAGCGCCACAGTGGCTTTCGCCACACCGACGCCACCCGCAACTACCTCATCCCCGGCCAGCACGTCCAACTCACCGCCCTCGAAGACCGCGAGTCCGTCCAGATCGCCCTCTCCGTCGTCATCAACGCCCTCGCCACCGGACAGCTCGAGACCAGACGAGCCACCGCGCTGCTCTATGGCCTTCAGCTAGCCAGCATGAACACCGCACGCCTTCGCACCGAACCCTACGCTCCCGACGTCGTCCGCTCCGTCCACTCCTCCCCCGATGGCCTCGACCTCGCAGACCCAGGCGCCACCCTCGAGATCCTCCCTCTCAACGAAGAAGAAAAGGACCAGAGAGAAGAAGAGAACGACGACGAATAGCTTTTATCCAATTGGAATTTCTGTTACGTTTGAAGTGTAGAGTCGCTGGACGAGCGTTCCGCGGACCCTCTTCAAAACACCTAAAAACATCATCCCCAGCCGTTGCCGTAGCCGTGTATTTTATTGCAGAAGGAGTGTTACATTGAGCGAATTTCGTAATTTCCTGGAGCTTCCGTACTCAGAGCTGGAAGACCTGAACCTTCAGGCGAAAGAGCAGCGCAAGAAGCGCGTAGCCGCGGATGTGATCCAGGAAGAGCGTCTGAAATACCTGACTGACGAGCGCCGCATCAAGGCCGTCACGGTGCTGTTCAGCGACCTCGAAGGTCGGCTGCACATGCTGGACTACGACAAAAAGTTTCTGGTGAAGAGCTACGACAACCTGACGTTCGACGGCTCGTCGATCCGCGGCTTTACGGCGCAGCGAGAGAGCGATCTGCGGCTTGGGATCGACTGGAGCGCGTTCTACTGGGCTCCGGCCGATGTCTTCGGCGCGGGCAAGGTGCTGGTCTTCGGCGAGGTGATCGACAAGAACGGCGGCATCTATTCTGGCGATATCCGCAGCGTGCTGAAGCAGTTCTCGCAGGAGATGTTCGACAAGAACGGTTACACGCTGAATGCCGCCAATGAGATTGAGGGCTTCCTCTTCGAGGGCATCGACGCCGAGCGCAGCTTCCACGAGACCGGAACCTTCGAGTATGTGAACAAGGGCGGCTACTACCACTCCCTGCCGGGCGACCCGCTGCGCGAGTTCATCGACACCACGGCAGAGGTGCAGCGCGCCATGGGCTTCGAGAACGAGAAGGACCACCCCGAGGTTGCGCCTTCGCAGTTCGAGATCAACTACAGCTATGGCGAGGTGGTTGCCGCAGCGGATCAGATTCAGCTGTACAAGCTGATCTGCCGTCAGGTGGCGACGCAGATGGGCATGACGGCGAGCTTCCTGCCCAAGCCGGTTGTCGGAGTCAACGGCAGCGGTATGCACACCAATGTCTCGATCACCAAGGGTGGCAAGAACCTCTTCTGGGACCCCAAGGGCGAGGAGAAGATCTCCAAGATGGCGTGGCAGTTCACAGACCGCGTCCTGACGCATGGCAACGATCTTTGCCTGCTGCTGAATGCGAGCGTGAACGCCTACCGCCGGTTGGATCCTCACTTCGAAGCTCCGAACCAGATCAAGGCTTCGGCCACGGATCGTGGGTCGATGGTTCGCATTCCTATCGGCAATGAGAAGTCGGCGCGTGTTGAGGTTCGCTCTGTCGGGCCCGATGCGAACCCTTACCTGGTGCTTCACTCGATCTTCAGGACCGGCCTGCATGGCGAGACGGCTCGGATCAAGAACCTGCGTCAGGCGGAGCGGTACCTGCCGGACAACATCTACACCGCGATTGAGCACTTCCGTGCAGCGGAGTGGACGACGAGCTTGCTGGGTGCGGATGTGAAGGCTCGCTATGCCGATCTGAAGCAGGCTTCGGCGGACCGCTGCCCGCGTCTGCTGGGCACGATCGTGAAGGCTCCTGAGGTGCAGTTCCACCACGACGTCTACAACCAGCTGCTCTGGAATATCTTCTAGCTCTTCGAGATGTTCTGTAATTGAGAAAGCCCCGGCTATGTCCGGGGCTTTCTCTTTTCCTCATCTCTCTTTTCCTCATCTCTCTTTTCCTCATTGACACGCGGGATGACCTGCTGCATTCTTCCCCTGACAGTCCGATGGAGGCCTATCTCTTGGAGACGCAACGATCCGCTAACCCGCTTGCTCCTGCTGCTGTTCTCGGTGTTTGCCTGCTGCTTGGCCTCGTAGTGGGTGGCTGGGTGCTTGGCTCCCAGATCAAGGACATCAAGCTCGCCGATCGCTATGTCACGGTGAAGGGACTGGTGGAGCGAACGGTGAAGTCCGACAGCGCTATCTGGCCGGTCAGCTTCAAAGAGGCTGGGAACGATCTGTCGCAGGTCTTCGCCAAGAGCGAGGCGGATAAGGATGCCGTGCTGAAGTTTTTTGCGGCACAGGGCATTACCCTGCAGGAGATCACCGTCGGACAGATCCAGGTGACGGACAAGCAGACGAATGAGTACAACAACAATCCGTCGGGCACACGCTATATCGTGCAGCAGACGGTTACAGTGCACTCCTTGGACGTCGATAAGATTGCCAAGGCCGGTCAGAAGACGGCGGAGTTGGTTCAGGCTGGAATCGTCGTGGGTGGTGGATACGGGCAGGGCGGCATAGCCTACAAATTCGGCGGACTGAATGCATTGAAGCCGGACATGATCACGGAGGCGACCCGTAATGCGCGGGCTTCGGCGGATCGCTTCGCCGCCGACTCTGGTAGCCAGGTGGGCTCCATCCGCTCTGCGAACCAGGGCGTGTTTTCCATCTCGGCTGCTGACTCCGGAGGCGCCTCCGGTCCTGGCGAGGAGGGTGGCGGTGGTGGTGATGCGCAGGCGGACTCCAGCATCATGAAGAAAGTTCGCGTCGTCGCTACGGTGGACTACTACCTCGTTCGATAAGCGCACCCAAAAGACCGGCTGTTATTGCCACTCGTTCTCTGCAGATGGTAGCCTTCGACTCTAAACCTTGCTGTCGGAGCCTACATTCATGCAGTCCAGCTACAACGGAATTCCTGTCCCGCCTAACGGCCAGCCCATTGAGTACAACAACGGCACCTACACCGTGCCCGATCACCCGATCATCCCCTTCATCGAGGGCGACGGCACGGGCCGTGACATCTGGAAGGCTTCGCAGCGCGTCTTCGATGCCGCTGTCGCGAAGGCCTATGGCGGTAAGCGTTCGGTCCAGTGGTACGAGGTGCTGGCCGGGGAGAAGTCCTATCGCAAGACACAGAACTGGCTGCCGGATGACACGGTGAAGGCTACGGTCGATTTTCGCGTCTCCATCAAGGGACCGCTGACGACTCCGGTGGGCGGTGGCATCCGCTCGCTCAACGTTGCACTGCGGCAGCTGATGGATCTGTATCAGTGCGTGCGGCCGGTGAAGTACTATGCCGGCGTGCCTAGCCCGGTGAAGCATCCTGAGAAGCTGGATGTGGTGATCTTTCGCGAGAACACCGAGGACATCTATGCCGGCATCGAGTTCCGCGAGGGGACGCCCGAAGCGAAGAAGTTCATCGACTTTGTGAACGACGAGATGCTGAAGGGTGGGAAGAAGAAGATCCGGCAGGACTCGGGCGTTGGCGTGAAGCCGATCTCGATCACGGGATCGAAGCGGCTGGTGCGTGCGGCGATTCAGTATGCGCTGGACAATGGACGCAAGACGGTGACGCTAGTGCACAAGGGAAATATCCAGAAGTTCACCGAGGGAGCATTCCGTGAGTGGGGCTATGAGGTTGCGTCAGAGGAGTTCCGCGAGCAGACAGTGACGGAGCGGGAGAGCTGGATACTGGGAAACCTCGAAGCAAATCCGAAGTTGACAGCGGAGGAGAATGCCGCGCTGATCGAGCCAGGGATCGAGTTTGCCGCGAAGGAGTTTGGCGAGAGCGTGGTGGCCGAGGTAAAGCAGGTGATCGCTGTGATCGGCGCTTCTCATGGCGACGGCAAGTGGAAGAGCAAGATCCTGATCAACGACCGAATTGCCGACTCGATCTTTCAGCAGATCATTCTGCGGCCTGAGGACTACAGCGTGTTGGCGACGACGAACCTGAACGGCGACTACATCTCGGACGCTGCGGCTGCGCAGGTCGGTGGGTTGGGAATCGCGCCGGGAGGAAACATCGGTGATGGATATGCCGTGTTCGAGGCGACGCATGGCACTGCGCCGAAGTATGCGGACAAGGATGTGATCAATCCCGGATCAGTCATTCTGTCGGGCGTGATGCTGTTCGACTTCCTGGGCTGGACGGAGGCGGCGCGGCTGATCGAGAGTTCGATGGAAAAGACGATTGCGCAGAAGTTTGTAACGTACGACTTCGAGCGCGGGATGCAGGGTGCGACCAAGGCGAAGACGAGCGAGTTCGCCAGCCGCATGATCGAAAACATGGGCTAACGGTAGTTGCTTCACGCGCACAGCAGAGCCTGGTGCGATATTCGTATCGCGGATGGCCTGCTGTGCGCTTGATAGATGATTCGGCGGCTAGAATTGATAGAGATACGGAATCGATTTGAGAGGGAGAAGATTGCGATGCGGAAGAAGGTAACGATCGTCGGATCGGGCAACGTTGGAGCAACGGCAGCGCACTGGATTGCGGCGAAGGAGTTGGCGGATGTCGTGCTGCTGGATGTTGTCGAGGGCGTTCCCCAGGGCAAGGCGCTGGACCTGTTGCAGGCGATGCCGATTGAGAAGCGCGACTGCAGCATCCTCGGAACGAACGACTACGCGGATACGGCGAACTCGGATGTAGTGGTGATCACGGCGGGCATCGCGCGCAAGCCGGGTATGAGCCGCGACGATCTGCTGAACACGAACTACAAGATTATGAGCGATGTGGTCACGAAGGTGGTGGCTGCCTCGCCGAATACGATCATCATCGTGGTGTCGAACCCGCTGGATGCGATGGCGCAGACAGCCTTCAAGCAGGCAGGCTTGCCTCGTGAGCGCGTGATCGGCATGGCCGGTGTGCTGGACTCGGCTCGCTTCCGCACGTTTATCGCGGAGGAGCTGAAGGTGTCGGTGGAGAACGTTACGGCGTTTGTGCTGGGCGGTCATGGCGATACGATGGTGCCGCTGTCGCGGTACTCGACTGTGGCAGGTATTCCGATTACGGAGTTGATTGCACCAGACCGGCTGAAGGAGCTGGAGACACGCACCGCCAATGGCGGCGCGGAGATCGTGAAGCATCTGAAGACGGGCTCGGCCTACTATGCTCCTTCGGCGGCTGCTGTGGAGATGGTCGAGGCGATCCTCAAGGACAAGAAGAAGATTCTGCCTTGTGCCGCTTATCTGCAGGGCGAGTATGGCATCTCCGGGCTTTATGTCGGGGTTCCGTGCAAGCTGGGCTCGAAGGGGCTGGAGCAGATCATTGAGATCAAACTGACGCCTGAAGAGCAGGCCGCCCTGCAGAAGAGCGCGGATTCTGTGAAGGAACTCTGCACCGTGATTGGCGTGGCTTAGGCGAAGGCTTATGGCCGACTAAACCGATAGGGAAAAAGGCCCGCTCTGATGAGCGGGCCTTCTCTGTTTGAAGCGAATTCGTGGTTGAACTACGCTACGCGCTCGATGGTGACGGACTCGAGGACGACGGGGGTCTTGGGGCGGTCCATGCCGTCGCGGGAGACCTTGGAGATCTTCTCGACGATGTCGTAGCCTTCTACGACTTCACCGAAGATGGTGTGCTTGCCGGTGAGCCAGCTGGTGTCGGCGACGGTGATGAAGAACTGCGAGCCATTGGTGTTGGGGCCGGAGTTGGCCATGGCTAACTTTCCCTTTTCCTGGAAGCCGTGCTTGGAGCCCTTGGTCTCGTCGGCGAACTTGTAGCCGGGGCCGCCCATGCCGGTCCCTTCGGGGTCGCCGCCCTGGATCATGAACTGTGGGATCACGCGATGGAAGACGGTGTCGTCGTAGAGCTTGTCGCCCTTCTTGCTGCGGCTGTTCCACTCCTTGGTTCCTTCGGCGAGGCCGATGAAGTTGGCTACGGTCTCGGGTGCGTCCTTCTCGAAGAGCTCACAGACGACAGTGCCTTCGGTGGTTTTGAATGTCGCGTAGGTTCCTGGCTTGGTTGGCATTTCGGTGTTCTCCTAACAGTTGGTTCGGGTTGATGGATGCGAGAGCAGGGAAGCGACTCCGCCAAGATCGCGGAGGCCAGAGAGTTATTTTGGAGGCGCGGATGTCGCCGGTGCAGCGGTCGGCGGCGTGGCCGCTGCGGGTACAGGCGGCGTTGCGGGGAGCGGAGGCATGGGCTGTCCCTCGCGCACGATGGTTATGCGATTGATTACGACCGGGACAACTGGCTTGTCGTCGCTGTTCCGTTCGACGCGAGCGATGGAGGCTACGAGCAGAACAGTATGAGCGTCGCACTGGCCGAAGATGGTGTGCTTGCCATTGAGTTGCGGCACCGCGTCCTCGGTGATGAAGAACTGCGAACCGTTTGTTCCGCCGCCGGAGGGACCGGGGCCGGCGTTTGCCATGGCGAGACGGCCTGGCTGATCGAAGGTGAGGGATGGGTCGATCTCATCCTGGAAGAAGTAGCCGGGATCGCCTGCTCCTGTACCCATGCGGTCGCCGCCCTGGATCATGAAGCCGGGGATGACGCGGTGAAATGTGGTGCCGTTGTAGTAGGACTGGTGGTGCACCTTCTCCAAGGTCTTACCGTCGGTCCAGTCCTTGGTTCCGTCGGTGAGGCCAATGAAGTTGGCTACGGCGACAGGCGCCTGCTTGTCATAGAGCTGGCAAGTGAGACGGCCCATGGTGGTGTCGATAACCGCGGTGGGGCCGGTGGGGACGACTGGAGCCTTCGCCTGGCTTGTGGTGCTTGGAGCGTCGGGGAGAGCATCTTGCGCTGATGGCGCAGGTGCGGATTGCCCGAGCGCCGGGATACTAAAGGCCAGGGCGAGGGCGAGATAGCGAAGCGTCATGCGATGTATGACTCCATGGAACAGGCTATCGTAGACGCCGAGTTGGGGCAATGCGGGGGAGTCTAGATCAATCGTTTTACGAGGCTGCGAACCAGCTCAAGAGAGCCTCCGTAGACCACATGCGCTGCCCAGTGCTGCAGGTGATCGGTGGCTGGAGTCTCCGTTGGTGAGGGCGCGAGTTGGAAGGCGGGGACCGCGACCTCGTGGGCACCGAGGAAGAGGAGCGTCCCAAAGGCTGTTCCTGCGCCTGTGGTCACCTCAGGAACCAACTCCGCCGAGACACTATAGACCACGCCCATGAGGGTGCCGAAGCTGTAATGGACGGCCTGACCTGCTTTCTTCTTCTGCTCTTTATCGAGTTGCGTTCCTGCTGCCTCGGCGATCTTGCGGGCGACGATTTCGGTGGAGCCTTCATGCTCCGCCGCCTGCTGTTCCTTCTGCACCTGCTCGTGAGCTATCTGCCAGGTGGATTCACCCTGGGCGAGCTTCGCCTGTCTCTCCGCTGCTTTCTGAGTCGCTGCGGTCAGCTTCTGGAATTGATCCATGATAAGCGTGGCTGCTATGCCGGCTACCGCGCCAGTGATAATACCTCGGAAGACGGAAGGCTTGTTCCTTGTGCTCATTTTCACCCCTCGTATTCAGTTTAAAGTTCCAGTGAGGTTTGATGCGTTTTTGTAAAAAGAAGCATGGCCCAGCCGTGAATCGGCATCGAAGCTATCTGGAGGGATTACAGATGGCAAAGTATGCGCTATACGTGTCGTTGAAGGTGAAGCCCGGTAAGGAAGGCGAGGTGGAGGCGTTCCTCAAGCAGGGTGCGCAGATGGCACAGAAGGAGTCTGGAACCGTTTCCTGGTATGGCCTGAAAGAAGATGAAGGTCACTACAGCGTCTTCGATACATTCAATGACGAGGCGGGACGTGAGGCTCATCTGAATGGCGAGATTGCAAAGGCGCTGATGAGCAAGGCGAGCGAGTTCTTTGCAGAGCCTCTTCAGATTCACAAGATCACGATTGTGGCAGACAAATAGCTATTTCAATTTTTCGGCGGAGAGCTGTACGGCGTGGAAGACGCGCAGCAGATTGCCGCCGAGGAGTTTCTTCATATCGTCCGCCGTATAGCCTCGTGCCATCAGGGCGGCAGTGATCTTGGGCAGGTCGGCGGCGGAGTCGATGCCGTCCGGCGGTACGGGAATGCCGTCGAAGTCGGTGCCGATACCTACGTGATCGATTCCGGCTACTTTGATGACGTGATCGAAGTGGTCGATCAGGGAGTTAAAGGGAGCGCGGCCAATCTTCGCTGCGAACTCGCGGTCGATCTTGTCAGAGGCAGTGTAGGGGACGGGGAGGCCTTTGGCTTTGTACTCGGCTCCTAGGGCGTCTTGGGCTTTCCTGCGCTCGGGACTCTGTGCGGCCCAGGCTTGACGCCAGTTCTCGTCGATAAAGGCGGGGAAGAAGTTCACCATGACGACGCCGTTGTTCTTCGCGACTGCCTGCAGCATCTCGTCTGTCAGATTGCGCGGGGCCTGCGTGAGAGTACGGGCGGAAGAGTGGGAGGCGATGATTGGCGTGTGGGTCGTGGCGATGACGTCCCAGAAGGTCTTGTCGGAGACGTGGGAGATGTCGACCATCATACCCAGGCGATTCATCTCCTGAACGACTTGTTTGCCGAAGGGGGTGAGGCCGTTGTGATGGGTGATAGTGGTGTCGTTGATGTCGCCGGAGGAGTCGGCCCAGTCGTTGGTGTTGGACCAGGTGAGGGTCATGTAACGGACGCCGAGCCGGTAGAAGTCGCGGAGGAGGCCGAGGTCGTTCTCGATGGAGTGGCCGCCCTCGATGCCCATGAGAACGGCGAACTTTCCGTTCTTGTGCGCGGCGACGATGTCGTCAGAGGTGAGGCAGAGCTGAAGCTTGTCGGGAGCTCTGCGGACCTGCTCGAGTGTGCCGTCGATCAGCGAGAGAGTGCGATGTGCGGATTCTTTCGGGGGGTATTGACCGGGGTCGACCCAGATGGAGAAGAACTGAGCGGCGAGGTTGCCCTTCCTTGCGCTGTCGTAGTTCAGCATGCCGCCGTTGAGCGGGTCCGTGAAGTTCCAGTTTTCATCGACAAATCTTTGCGGCGTGTCTGCGTGGGTGTCGATGACGATTGCAGTCTGGTGGACGGCGAGCGGATCTGCGGTCTGACTCATGGCCTTCTTTCCGTGTGTCTGTTTTGCGGCTGAGGTTGCCTGCGCTATGGCGCTAATTTCAAAGGTCATTAGAGAGACTGCGAATAGAGATGGAGCATAGACAAAAAGACTCAACTTCTTCATTATCAGCACCATCGTTTCGCACATGGGAATAGGCAGATTGTAACAAGGCTGCGGCTTCAGTTGGGAGCAACCCCAGTGTGATAGAGGGCCATCTGTCTTAGAAGAGGTGAACTATGGCACAGGGTTTGAATTCGACTAAGACTGGAGCACGTCCTTCTCACGAAGCGATTGAGCAGGAAGCTCCGGCGACTGAAGTAGGAAAGAGTAAAGAGGGGAAGATGGACCATGTTGGAATGGAGAGTGCCAAGCGCGCAACGAACCGTATCCATTCGAACGAGGAGACGACTCCTGGGAACTCTATCTTTTCGAAATAATCCCTCAACGGATGGTTAAGTGAAAGGGCCCGCCTCATTGGCGGGCCCTTTTCTCATTGGTACGCCGGTTTAGGACGCTTTGCCGAGGAGAGCATGCGGATCGAGAACAAACTTCCTGGCTGCGCCGGAGTCGAAGTCCTTGTACCCTTCGGCTGCGTCGTCTAATGGGATGACGGTGGCGTTGACGATCTTTGCGATGGGCAAACGGTCGTGCAGAATGGCCTGCATGAGTTGACGGTTGTACTTCAGCACGGGAGTTTGACCGGTGTAGAATCGGTGAGACTTTGCCCAGCCGAGGCCGAAGCGCATCTTGAGATTGCCTTGTTTCGCGGCTTCGTCGTGCGAGCCGGGATCTTCAGTTACGTAAAGGCCGGGTATGCCGATGCCCCCGGCGGCGCGGACAATGGACATGAGGGAGTTGAGGACTGTCGCAGGGGCTTCTTCGCTTTTTTTGCCTTGCGCTCTGGCTTCAAAGCCGACCGCGTCTACGGCAGCGTCCACTTCGGGCTTGCCGACTACGGCTTCGATGAGGTCGCCGAGGTTGTCGCTCCTGGTGAGATCAATAGGGGTGAAGCCAACCTTCTGTGCGTGCTTGAGGCGCTCGGTGTTCATGTCGCCGATCATGACGAGCGCTGCGCCGAGGATCTGGGCTGAGGCCGCTGCTGCGAGGCCTACAGGACCGGCGCCGGCGATGTAGACGATAGAGCCTACCCCTACACCTGCCATGACTGCTCCGTGGAAGCCAGTGGGCAGGATGTCGGAGAGCATGGTGAGGTCATTGATCTTCTCCATCGCCTGGGCCTTGTCAGGGAATTTGATGAGGTTGAAGTCTGCGTAGGGGACCATGACGAATTTGGCCTGGCCGCCGACCCAGCCGCCCATGTCGACGTAGCCATAGGCGCCGCCGGCGCGACCTGGATTTACGTTGAGGCAGACGCCGGTTTGCTGCTCGCGACAGGTGAGGCAGCGGCCGCAGGCTACGTTGAAGGGGACGGTCACGAGGTCGCCGACCTTGAGGTATTCGACGTCGGAGCCGGCTTCGATGATCTCGCCGGTGATCTCGTGTCCGAGCACCATGCCGGTGGGTGCGGTGGTGCGGCCGCGAACCATGTGCTGGTCGGAGCCGCAGATGTTGGTGGAGACGACCTTGAGGATGACGCCGTGGTTGATCTTTTTGCCCGCTGGATTCTGCATCTTCGGAAAATCAATGGACTGAACTTCAACTTTGTTCTGTCCGAGGAAAACTACTCCGCTGTTTTCTGCCATTGCTTGGTTACCTCTGGTGAATTGGACTCCGCCAGGGTAGGGAGCGTTGCAGAGGACGGAGCCGATGTGCGCTTACCGGCTGTTTTTTTCTAATTTTTCAAAAGGCTGCGGTACCAGCTTCAGCCACTGCATGATCCTGTTCGCCGGAGCCGCCGCTAACTCCAATTGCTCCTATAATCTTGCCATCCTTCTTGATGGGAATGCCGCCGGCGAAGATCATGACCTTGCCATCGTTGGAGGCGTGGATACCGAAGAACTGATCGCCGGACTGCGAGTTCGCGCCAAGGTCTTTTGTGGTGATGTCGAAGGCGCGGGAGGTCCAGGCTTTCTTTTGCGAGATGTCGATGGAGCCCAGCCAGGCGTTGGCCATGCGCTCGAAGGCGATGAGGTTGCCGCCTTCGTCGACTACGGCTACGTTCATGGGCTGGCCGAGTTCGTCGGCTTTCCTTTCGGCTGCGACGATGATTCGGCGGGCGTCTGCTAATTGGATCATGTTGTTCTCCTGATTCGAACTTTTGATTTTGATGCGTGAAGTTGATGGGAGGGATGAATGGGAGATGGATTTTAAGGGATGGTGCTGCAGTTTGATATCCCATTCATTTCTTTGTGATGAGATACCCGTGCGGTTTATGGCTGGGGCATTCGCGCGGTGCGCGAATGCCCCTCTTAGCGACGATAAGACTGTCGCGAAGAGGGGAACCCCAGTTTTGCGGCGATAGATGTTTCGTGACTCCTCCGTATTTGTGACGGAGTTAGCGGGCGAAGAAGTCTTTGACTTGTTGGATGAAGACGTCGCGGCCCATGTCGGAGATTGCCTCGGTGAGGGGGAGTTGTTTGGGGCAAGCCTGGACGCAGTTTTGGGCGAAGCTGCACTCCTGGATGCCACCATCGCCGGCGAGGGCACGGAGGCGCTCTTCTTCGAGGACCTTGCCGGTGGGATTGCGGTTGAAGAGCTTGGTCTGGGCGATGGTAGCGGCACCGACAAAGCCGGTGACATCGTTGAACTGGGGGCAGACCTCCATGCAGATGGTGCAGGAGATGCAGTTCGAGAGGGGATAGAGCTCCTCCTGAAGCTGGGGGAACTGCCTGGGGCCCTCGCCGAGGTCGTAGGTGCCATCGATGGGGACCCAGGCCTTGACCTTCTTGAGGTTCTCGAAGAGGACGGAGCGGTCTACACTAAGGTCGCGGACTACGGGGAACTTGCTCAGGGGGGCAAGCTGGATTGGCTGCTCGAGCTTATCTACAAGTGCGGAGCAGGCCATACGTGCCTTGCCGTTGATGAGCATGGCACAGGAGCCGCAGATCTCCTCGAGGCAGTTGGAGTCGTAGGTGACGGGCGTAGTGGGCTTGCCGGTTACGTCTACGGGATTGAGTGCGATCTCGCCGAGGAGCGAGGTGATGTTCATGCCCGGCCGATAGGGGATCTCGAACTTTTCTGTGGTTGCGGGAGCGTCCGGGGTGGACTGACGTTTGATCTCGACTTTGATGGTGCTTGGCATTGATGGTTGCCCTCAGGGGCTAAAGCCCCGCTTCTTCGTCGTTCTTTTCCGACACGGCTAAAGCCGTGCCCTTAACAAAACTTTCCTTGTTGCAATGCATCCACGCGGTCGTCGTAGCTGCGCGGGCGCGGTGTGATGTGGCTGATCCGCTTATTGGGGCTTCTTGCTAAAGAACATGTAGGCGAGGACACAGGCGAAGATGATCGCGAGTCCGACGTAGAACAGATTGATGTGCTTGTCGATCGGCACGGAGAGGACGATCGCGGGCGGCGCGAGGAGGACGGCTTGGAGTTCGGTGATTCGGGACATTGTGGTTGCTCCCTAAGGTGAAGTGATGGCTTGAACGAAGCGAGGTCGTTTGACTTCACTTCGCTGCCGTACGGAATGATAATCGCGTTCACGTAAATCTCGCTTGGCCTCAGGCGGTGGCGTCGTAGCGACGTGGCCGGGGTTTGATGTGACTGATATCTACTTCTTCAAACTCGAACTTGGGGGCATCGTTGACGAAGGCTGCTTTCGTCGTCTTGAGGAACTTCTCGTCGTTACGCTCGGGGAAGTCGGGTTTGTAGTGAGCTCCGCGGGACTCGTCTCGGAGCGCGGCGCCTTGGACGATGACGCGGGCCAACTCCAGCATGTTGTAGAGCTGGCGGGCGAAGGCGAAGCTGGTGTTGGCCCACTGGCTCTTGTCGCTGAGATTGATGTTGCGGTAGCGGGCCTGGAGCTCGACGATCTTGGCATCGGCCTCGGCCAGCCCCACGTTGTAGCGGATGATGGTGGCGTGCTTGGTCATGGTCTCCCCGAGCTCGCGCCAGAGCTTGAAGGGATTCTCGGTGCCGGGGTTGTTGAGGAGGACGTTGTTGTACTCCTTCTGGCGCTGGAGCTCGGCGGCGTGGCCACCGTCGCCTTCCTGCGCGGGGAGGGAGTTCGCGTACTGCATGGCCTGGGGGCCGGCGACGAAGCCTCCGTAGATGCAGGAGAGCAGGGAGTTGGCTCCGAGACGGTTGGCTCCGTGGATGGAGTAGTCGGCCTCGCCGGCGGCGAAGACTCCGGGGATGTTGGTCTGCTGGTTGAAGTCGACCCAGAGGCCGCCCATGGTGTAGTGCATGCCGGGGAAGATCTTCATGGGGACCTTGCGCGGGTCGTCCCCAACGAACTTCTCGTAGATCTCGAGGATGCCTTCGAGCTTGTGCTGCCGCTCCGGCGGAAGGTGGGAGACGTCGAGGTAGACCATGGGCTGGCCGTCGATGCCCATGCCGTGCTCGTACACCACTTTGAATATTGCCCGGGTGGCTACGTCGCGAGGGACGAGGTTGCCGTACTTGGGGTACCACTCCTCGAGGAAGTACCAGCGGTCGCCTTCGGGGATCGATTGCGCTGCGCGCTTGTCGTTCTTGTCCCTGGGGACCCAGACGCGGCCCCCTTCGCCGCGAGCGGACTCGGACATGAGGCGGAGCTTGTCTTCGCCGGGGATGGCGGTGGGGTGGACCTGGATGAACTCGCCGTTGGCGTAGAAGGCGCCTTGCTGGTAGAGGGCGGACTGTGCACTGCCAGTGCAGACTACGGAGTTGGTGGACTTGCCGAAGATGGCCCCGTTGCCGCCGGTGCAGACGATGATGGCGTCGGCGGGGAAGGTGCGGGTCTCCATAGTGCGGAGGTCCATGGCAGTGATGCCACGGCAGGTCCCCTTGGAGTCGAGGACGGCGGAGAGGAACTCCCAGCCCTCGTACTTGGTGACCTTGCCTTCGGACTCGTAGCGGCGGACCTGCTCGTCGAGGGCGTAGAGGAGTTGTTGGCCGGTGGTGGCTCCAGCGAAGGCAGTGCGGTGGTAGAGAGTGCCTCCGAAGCGCCGGAAGTCGAGCAAGCCCTCGGGGGTGCGATTGAAGGGGACGCCCATGCGGTCGAGCAGGTCGATGATGGCTGGCCCTTGAGCCGTCATGTTCTTGACGGGGGTCTGGTTGGCGAGGAAGTCGCCGCCGTAGATAGTGTCGTCGAAGTGCTTGAAGACGTCGTCGCCCTCGCCCTTGAGGTTTTTGGCAGCGTTGATACCGCCCTGGGCACAGACGGAGTGCGAGCGTTTGACCGGGACGATGGAGAAGAGGTCGACCTTGCCGCCGGCTTCGGCGATCTTGATGACCGACGCGAGACCGGCGAGACCGCCACCTACAACGATGATTCTGGGTGATGCTGCCATTCTGTCGATCCTCTCAGGCTCTCTCGCATCTGCGGAGAAGGCCCGGGGCTAGAGCCCCTATTAGTTATCAGCTCAACTTCAGTGGGCTGAAGCCCACTGCTAATCACGAAAGGCAACTACTTCTGCAAAGACGACGGGTCCGGATTGGTTGAGCCGGGAGGTGGCGTCTCGGGTGCAGGGAGGACGACGCCTGCGGGTTGCGAGGGCATAACATTCTCGGGCGCGTTGGGGTACTTGTAGACGACAGCGTAGATGCTGGTGAGGCCCATGAGGCAGAGGGCGATTCCGAAGACGGAGCAGACGTAGCCGAAGCGCTTACGGGCACGGTCGCCGGGAGTGATGCCCCACTTGGCGGCGAAGAGCCAGATGCCGTAGGCGAAGTGCCAGGTGGTCGCGATCATCGCGATGATGTAGATGGCGAGCATCCAGGGATTGGCCAGCTCATGCTGTACTTTGGCGAAGGCTGCGCCAGGGTTTTCGGGGAGCGAGATGCCGGCGAAGCGCTGACGCCAGACGTGCTGAATGATATAGGCGAAGGCGATGAGCCCGGTGATGCGTTGGGAGACGTACATCCAGTTGCCCGCCCAGGGGTAGATGTTGACGTTAGTACGGCCGCGGAAGGCTATGAAGACTCCATAGAGGGCGTGGAAGGCGAGGGGGATGAAGATGAAGCCCCATTCGAGGACGCGGACGAGCGGCAGACTGTTGAGGAACTTGACCTGCTGGGCGTAGGCGAGAGGGCCGTTGATGGCCTCGAAGTTAGAGACGATGTGCTCGACCAAGAAGGCGCCGATGGGGATGATGCCAGTGAGCGAGTGCAACTTACGCCATAGAAAAGAGTTCCCCTCGCCGGCGCGGAGCGGTTGCACGCCGTGTAGCTGTGACGTGGCAGGAGGTGCTGGCGGTGTGGCTGTGGCCATGGGGGCTCCTTAGATCATGTTGGGTGCACTGCGGCGATGTTAATTAAGTGCAGCAACGAGATTATTCCGCTCCGGTCTTACTACCGTCAAGGAAACTACGACTCTTCGTGCGATTATCGGTATGTTTGTGCGATTAAGTCGTATGTGATCGAGCCGGGCCTGAATGAAGTAGGGGCAGAAGCGAGGTGAGCAGAGAGTCGAAGGCGCGGCCACGGTGGCTGAAAGAGAGTTTGGTGGTGGCATCGAGTTCGGCCATGGTTCGGGCGTATTGCGGCAGGTAGAAGAGCGGATCGTAGCCGAAGCCCTGGGTTCCGCGAGGGGTGGTGAGGATCTGGCCTTCGACGGTTCCGTCACCGACAGCTAGGACCTCTCCATTGCGGGCCGCGGCCAGGACGCAATGGTAGAGGGCTTGGCGGTGAGTCTCCGGTGTGTTGCGGAGGGCGTCGAGGAGGCAGAGATTGTTGCGGTGATCGAGGGTTGAGTCAGGCGGACCGGAGTAGTTTTCGTCGTCGGCGTAGCGCGCAGAGCGGACGCCGGGAGCTCCATCGAGGGCGTCTACTTCGAGGCCGGAGTCGTCGGCCACTACGATCTGACCGGGAGCGTGATGAGAGTAGTAGAGAGCCTTGAGGCGGGCGTTGCTCTCGAACGTGGGCTGGTCTTCGATGGGAGGCTCTATCTCTTTCAAGCCCGGTAGGGGCATCATCGAGATGCGCTGTGCGGCGGCAGCGGTGAAGTCCAGTAGTTTGCCGAGGTTGGTCGTGGCGATGTAGATCGTCATGCTTCTATTGATATACCTTTCGTTGATTGCCGCGAGGGTCGAAGGTGTACGAGGGGTACCGCTCCCACGAGCGGATGACGAAAAAGGAGAGTTACGATGTCAACGATGAAGGCGTACACCGAATATCTGGTCTTCAACACGGAAGAGCGATATGAGATGGTGCATATTACTTCGCAGATCGAGGAGATTGTGCGGCGCAGCGGTATTGACGATGGGCTTTGTTTCGTATCGCCGATGCACATCACGGCAGCCATCTATGTGAACGACAACGAAGATGGGCTGATCGAGGATATCGGGACCTGGTTGGAGAAGCTGGCGCCGTCGTGGCCGGGATACAAGCACCATCGGACGGGTGAGGATAATGCCGATGCGCATCTGAAGGCTCTGCTGCTGCACCATGAGACGACTTTGCCGGTTACCAAAGGCAGTCTGGATCTTGGGATGTGGCAGCGGGTTTTCTATGCGGAATTCGATGGCCAGCGGCGCAAGCGCATCATCGTGAAGGTGCTCGGTGTCGCAAAAGGATGATGTCCACGCGGCGGTTCTGGGTGCGGCCGGACTCGCTTGCATTGTCGGCTGCTGGATGAAACTCGGCATATCCGGCGGCTGAGAGATCGGCGGGATCGATGGAAGCGCGTTCGAGAAGCAGGCGCGCGATAGCAGTTGCGCGTGCTGTGGAGAGCTCCCAGTTGGTGGGGAACTGCGGGGTGTGGATGGGGACGTTGTCGGTATGACCTTCTACGCGCATGGGACCCAGGGGCAAGGCTGCGGCTAGGCGCGAGAGTGTTGGGATCGACGAGGCGCGAATCTCGGCTGAGCCGGAGGGGAAGAAGCCGGCTTCATGCAGAGAGATGACCAGGCCTTCGGTGGTAATGTGCATGGTTACGCTGCCGGGAGGAATCTGCCCCGCTGTTACCTGTGCTGCGAGTAGCTTGCTGAGATGCTCCTCGGTCTCCTCGGCCATCTCTTCTCTAACAGAGGGGAGTGGAAGTGCGAGCGCGGCTGGTGTGGCGTTCGTCGCAGCGTTGTTTCCTTCGGTCAGCGGAGGCTTCTTCGAATGAGCCTCGAAGATCCCGAGTGGGGTAAAGGCCGTCTGCATGGCTGCAGCGATTTGAATCTGCTTCTTCTTGTCCGACTGGCTTGAGGCGAAGAGCACGACAAAAAATGCGAAGAGCAGTGTGATGAAGTCTGCGTAGGAGACGAGCCAGCGCTCGTGATTGACGTGCTCGTGTTTCTTTTTGCGACTCATGTGGTGACCTCTACGGGTTTCATTGGCTTGCTGTCGAAGAGGAAGGTGCGTAGCTTGGTTTCGATCATGCGCGGATTCATGCCCTCAAGAATGCTGATCACGCCTTCCAGCATCATCTCCTTGACCATTTGCTCTTCGCGATGACGGATCTTTAGCTTGCCGGCTACCGGAAGGCAGATGAGGTTCGCCAGCGCCACACCGTAGATGGTTGCGACGAAGGCGACAGCGATGCCTCGGCCCACCTCGTCGATGTTGTCCAGATGCTGCATGACCTGAATGAGGCCCAGGACCGCGCCGATGATTCCCACAGTAGGGGAGTAGCCGCCTGCGGCTTCGAAGACCTGTGGGATCTTCTCCTCCATCTCAGCCTTGTTGTCGAGCTCCATCTGCATGATCTTGCGCACTTCGCTCGGCTCTGTTCCGTCAATGGCGAGCATCAGGGCTTGTTTGAAGAAGGGATCGTCCACGGTGGAGAGGTCCTGATCCAAAGAGACGATTCCGCTCTTCCGCGCCTTGTTGGCGAACTTGACCAACTGATTCAGAATGGCCTCTTCATCGGTTCGGCTTGAGATGAAGATCCTCATGACCTGCTTCAACGCGGCGAGAAAGATGTTCATGGGGAACTGCAGCATGACTGCGCCTGCGGTGCCTCCAATGACGATCATCGCCGCGGTGGGCTGGGTGATCTGAGAGATGCTTCCGCCTTCGACCATCATGCCGGCAAGAATGCCGATGAGGGCGAGTGCTATGCCACCGATGCTGGCGATATCCATATTAAGACTTCCTCTTCCCGGGTTAAGAGTTCGTTTCGCCTTAGTCCTGAGACGATTCGTCTTCGATCTCGCGTAGGCACGCTTTGGCGTCGTGAGCGCTCTTCGCGCTGAGTGATGCTGCTGCCTCAGGCCATGCGGCGCGCATGACACGAGCACGATATTGCAGGGTACGGGCCACAATTTCGCTGCAGGGTTCAAGCACGACGAGCTTCTCGCCGGTGATTAGGGTGAGTACAGTGTCGGGTGCAGCCTCGGCATGTTTAATCAGGTCGCAGTTGACGGTGAGACGGCTGCCGTTCAGACGTGTTAGTTCGATCATGTGAAGGGTTCCTCTCATGTCTCACATCGGCAGCCAGGCTGCCCCCCGATAGGGATCAGCCCGAAAGTACCTAAGTACCGTGGATGGCTAAAGTGCGCGAAGAGCGAGCCGATGAGGTGTGGGAACGCGGAGCCGTCCGCAAGGTGAACTGGAACTCATGGCTGGCTACTCAGGCTATCGAGTCTTCCGGATCAGCACCCGGGACCGGCAGCGCGGTAAGTCAAATCGAGTCGTACAGGAGTGGTTCCCATGTCCTTGGGTGTATTGAACAATATCGCAGCAATCTATTCGCAGAACAATCTGAACCAAACTCAGAGCAGTCTGCAAAACACTCTCACGCAGCTCTCATCCGGTTCGCGCATCAACAGCGGCGCGGACGACGCGGCCGGTCTTGCCCTGGCAGACGGTCTCCACGCCAACGTCGCGGCTCTGACGCAGTCCGCGCAGAATGCAACGGCCGGCGTCGGCCTGCTGCAGACCGCCGACGGTGCGCTGTCGCAGGTGACCAACCTGCTGAATCGCGCTGTTACCCTGGCAACCCAGGCGGCCAACGGCACCCTGAATGATAACCAGGTCAGCTCGGCGAACCAGGAGTATCAGAACATTCTGACGGAGATCGGCAACATTGGATCGACCACCAACTACAACGGCAATAGCGTGTTCACGAATACAGCGAAGGCTGTGTTCGTCAGCGACGGAACATCGTCTGGCGCAACGACATTCAACGAAGTTGTTGGAACGCTCACCGCCGGCAGCGTGGGAACATCGGCTCCCACGGGTACGGCGGCGGCTTTGACGAATCCTACGCCTACAGCCTCTACGGCCTCTGCCGGTTCGACGGCTACCTTTGCGCTCGGAGCGGCGGCCAACACGATCTCCGGCACGCTCAGCGTGGCTGTAGGAGCCGGTGCGGCAGTGACGGCAACGTTCGCTGCAGGCACAACTCTTACGGCAGCGGCTGCCCAACTGAACGCCCAGTCCACCTTCACCGGCGCTGGACTGACCGCCGCCGTGGGTACCGGAGCGAACGCCAACAAGCTGATCATCACTGGACCGAACGGCTCTGCGGGCACCCCTGCAGACGCAACGCTGGTCGTGTCGGCTTCGACGCTCTCCGATACGACTCCGGCCGGAACCGCAGCTGGGGCGGGCGTGGACTTCACGGCTTCAACCATCGCCACCTTGTCGGCGACTTCGGCCACCACAGTGCTGACCAGCCTGACGACCGCCATCCAGAACGTCGCCTATCAGCGCGGTTCGATCGGCGCCAACATCAACCAGTTGAACGCTGCGTCCAACGTTGCGAGTGCCGCGTCGGTGAACCTGACGGCAGCCGAGAACAGCATCCGTGCGACCAACTACGGTCAGGCAACCAGCGACATGGCGAAGTTCAAGGTGCTGAGCCAGACTGGTATCGCCGCTCTGTCGCAGGCCAACAGCGTGCAGCAGGACGTCCTCAAGCTGCTCCAGTAAGGCATAGCAGGATGCGCGGCGGCAGACTGTCACGGTCTGTCCGCCGCGCCCCCGTTTGTCCTGTTTGCCAGAAGGTGAGGACTGTCTAATCTGTCGCTGATTACTTTGGCATAGTGGTTGCTCCCACCTCTGGTGAAGAGTTGCTCAGGAAGGAATCCATGGGAACAGTTGGAATCAATTTTGGCTCGGTCAACAGTGGAACTGGTTTTGATGTGGCAGCGACGGTAACGTCTATCCTTGCCATCCAACAGAGTATCGAGACGCCGTGGAAGACGCAGTTGGCCAATCTCCAGGCGCAGGATACCGCATTCAGCAGCATGGGCAAGGACCTGGCTGCCCTGGCCACGTCGCTGCAGTCGTTGACTGACTTCAACGGTGTGCTCGCCTCCAAAGAGGGATCGAGCTCGGACACAAATGTTCTGGCGTTGACATCGGCGAGTCCTTCCGCTGTTGCAGGGAGCCATACGATCATCGTCAACACGCTAGCCCAGACCTCCTCCAACTATTCCAATCAGATCACGAACGCGACCGACCCTTTAAGTGGAAGTCTGAGCATTCAGATTGGGTCAAGCACCAAGAGCATCACTCTCGATAGTACGAACAACACCCTGGCCGGGTTGGCCATGGCGATCAACTCGTCGTCCATGGGAGTGACTGCAAGCGTCGTCAAAGACACCCAGGGGTCCAGGCTGTCGATCGTCAGCAGCACGAGCGGCGCTGCCGGCCAGATGACGCTCACCTCTTCTCTCACGGATTCGGCCGGAGCTGCAATGTCCTTTCAGGTGGGGCAGCCTGGCGTCGATGCGACTCTCAGCGTAGATGGCCTGGATATGACGAGTGCGTCGAATACTGTGACTGGAGCGATTCCGGGTGTCACCTTCCAGTTGCTCTCGAAATCGCCCAGTTCGTCTGTGCAGGTGCAGATCACCAATGACAATACGACCGTCGAGACGGCAGTGAATGCTTTTGCCACGGCGTATAACGCTGTGATCTCGGATATTCAGGCACAGCAGGGCAAGGATGCCAACGGCAACGCTCAACCGCTGTACGGCGATCCGACGTTGGCGATGATCCAGAACCAACTGACGATGGGCCTGCTTGGCGGAGGAGCGAGCGGAAAGATCAACAGCATTACGCAGCTTGGGATCTCCCTTGACAAGTTCGGCAAGCTCTCCCTAGATACGAGTGCCCTCGACAGCGCGCTCAACGCGAACTATGCAGACATCACAGGCTTTCTGCAGAACTCGGGCAGCTTCGGACAGACTTTTACAGCCACGCTGAACGGTCTCAGCAGCACCTCAACCAAGGGCGCCATCTACCTCGCCACGCAGCAGAACACTGCGCAGGAGGCGGCGCTGACCAAGAGCATCAGCGATCAGGATGCCCGAATCGCGGACGATACTGTACGGCTCACTACCGAGTTGAATACTGCCAACCAGATTCTGCAGTCGATCCCAGATCAGGTCAACCAGATCAACCAGATGTACAGCGCCGTGACCGGCTACAACGCAGCACAAGGGTAAATCGATGAGCGACTCGAACTATCAGCAGCAGGCCCTGGTGGGAGCTACAGGCGTCGAACTCGTGATTGCGCTGTATGACGGCGCGATTCGTTTTCTCTACCGCGCGATGCAGTGCGTTGAAGAAGACGACGTTCGTGGACGACGCATCGCGGTGAAGAAGGTCGTCGATATTGTGATGTATCTTCAGGCACGGCTGCGTCCGGATATGGGCGGCAGCGTCGCTGATTCGCTCGGCGATTTCTATGCGACCATGTTCACGATGGTGCTTGAGGCCTCTCACTTCGAGTCGGTGGAGCAGTTTCAAGAGGTGATTGCCTGTATCCGCAACGTCCGCGATGCATGGATTATTGTCGCTCGCGATCCTGAGGCCGGCAGGGTGTTGCCACGAGAACTTCGCACTCGTGAGGAGAGGTTTTTACCTCCAAGTCCTGAGCAGGCGGTAACGACCGATGAGGTAGTCGTCTCACGGTGGCTTGCCTAGCCTTTTACGCACCTGTTTTATTTAGGAGCAAGTTACTGTATCCCAGTAATTTACTGCGTATTTGTGTCTCCCAGCAAGGTCAGTTCACCGCGAAAGTGTTTCCAAATCCCATAGGACACGGGGACGACGCTGAGGAGTTTGAGATCGTCGATGGTCACACCGGGGCTTCTTTATGGCACTTCAACGTCGGACAACCGCTCCACGTATCTCCCATGAGCTATGCGGTCAACGGCAAGCAGTATTTCGCCATTTGCCGCTGGCAGCGATCTGTTTTCTTTTGCCTTGCCGTAAGTAAGGCTCCCCAGCCCCACCTCCTGGCAATAGAGGACCCAGGCTCCGCCTGGTGAAGATGTCGTCAATGTTCACTATGGAAGTAGATTTCATTACAAACACCCAAGAGACATCCCCTTTCGCTGCCTCAGCAACCGCGCTTGGAATACGGCTTCATGCAGTTATTGAATACACCGAATAAATGAACTGAACTCTCTACTTTGGACCGGAGCGCTATCGGTCACTCAGCTGCATAGTGGCCGTCCGAATTAGCCATCCCGCGAATGATGTAGGAGTTGTAATATCGTGAAATCATAGATTTGTTGTACTTCACACGGCCCCGGTTCGAGAGCACACGATCCCGGATCGCGCCATACCACAGCCGCTGCATTCGTCTGCCAGTGAGGCCATATGTCCCGATCGCCAGGTCCAGCAGATACTATCTCACTTGCAGTTGCAATGCCGTTCGACAACTCACAGCACCGTGCCCACCATGTATCACATCAATAAGTAGAAGGAATTCCCCCCGATCTATAGGAGGGGCTTCAAGTCAGAAACCAGCGCAAGTCTTTGAACTCACCAGTCCCGACCACTCTCCGATACCCGCCCGCAGTCTCCCTCTATCAGGTAACAACGCCCCAGACCGCACACGACTGCCAGCCCCCCGCCCACGATCATGAACACCAAACCAGTTGTGATTTGCCCCGTTGCATAAGGGAGCAGAAAGATCACCACGCCCGAGTACATCAAGGTTGTCAGCACCGTTCGTAGAATGCGCCGCATCGCACCCCTCACCTCTGGCGTGCAACATGCTATGCCAATGTTATGCACTTTTCCACCACAATCTCCCCCTGGATCTAGAATGTGAAGGAAACCATGTGTCCTGTGAGCCACCCGAAGCCAAACTGAACATCCTGCGCGACATAACTCGTCGAAGCCTCTTAGGGGCTGCGCAGCGTAAGCAGAGCGCATTCATTATTTCCATTTCCGAACAACGCTTGATTTCACTCGTAAATTGCTGACGCATAGCGGGTGATATTCGTTATGCAGATTGAAAGGATTCAGGCCCAATTCGGTATTCCAGAGAGCGCATACGGTCAACTGGCGAGTTTTTACGGTTATTGCCGTCGCCACATTGGTGTCCAGATCATTGCGACCAGTGACATCCGGATGCTCCGGCTAAGCCATGCCATAGCCGAAGGTCACCAAATTCATGCGAGGCAAAGGGTGTCGAAGAAGAAGAATTGTTAGTTCATTCATCGTAAGCGCACTATGAACAATCTAAGATTTCGCTTAGTACGCGCTCCAATTCATAGATTTCGCTTCCACGGGGGAATAGTGGATACCATGCGTACTCTACTAGGTCCATGGTGCGTTCGATTCGAACTGCTGCTCGGCCTTCCGGCGATGAGCCAGTATGATGCGGCTGCGATTTCGGTGTCTCCGGCATTTGGCACAACAGATAGCACCCCTTTCTCCGTCGTCTCGACCTATGGTCGACGTCAACACGCGTAATAAGCAAAGGCGACGATGGTGCGGAAGAAAGCAACAAGATGGATTTCAACGATCTGGATCGTGTGCCGATGCACGCGCTACGAAATCACCTGGAAAAGCGTGAAAGGGAAAGAGTCACCCATGCCTCCGCCCGTTCACCGCTGTCCTCCGACGGCCGTCTCTTTGTCGCCTGTTCGAATGACAATACGATTCATGTCACGTTCCCTCGGCTGGTCATCTATGGGATTTGGCAAATAGCTAGCGTGTGTTGATGAAAGCTGGAAGCTGACGCGCCTAGACAACGCCATGAACTGGCTTTGTCTCGGACAGAGGAAAGCAAAGGGAATGGCACCGGAACCCTTCGGCAAGGCTCGGAAGGTGGTCGCCTATATCTGCTTGCCATGGATCGAGGGAAACAAGACTTTCGTGTCTGTCGAAGAGCGTGGAACTTCAAGGATAAAGATCAACTGAAGTGCAGTGTGAACGTCTCTCCAGCCTTGACGGGAAGGGATATCTCGTCGGCAGCTTCGGCGGAGACGGGTTTCGTTCCGCCAAGTCTGACGGATATGATCGATTGGCCCTTAGGGGCTGCGATGCGATGGGTGTGGTCGAACGTGGCCTTGAGAAGTGCCGTAGTGGCTTTGCCATCTTGCCAGGCGAGGCTGACCTCGAGACCGCCTCTTGCTCGCAGGCCGCGGAAGCTTCCGGTAGGCCACGCCTTGGGGAGAGCGGGCAGAAAGCGAACGACGTTCAAATTTTGTTCGGAGCTGTTCGCATGTGACTGAAGCAACATCTCGATGAGCGCCGTGGGGCCGCCTAAGTTGCCGTCGATCTGGAAAGGGGAGTCTTCTTTCAAACCGCATACGTCGAAGAGGTTGCGGCGGGTGGATTGGCGGAAGAGCTGAAGCACGCTTTGGTAGGCTGCATCGCCGTCTTCGAGGCGGGCCATGCAGTTGATGATCCAGGAGCGGGACCAGCCGGTGCTGCCTCCGTCGGCGGCAAGGCGGCGATCAAGCGTGGTGCGGCAAGCCTGGGCCAGCTCGGGTGTGCCGCGAGGTGTGATCTGGTCGTCAGGGAAGAGGGCAAAGAGGTGCGAGATATGGCGATGGCCGGGCTCGTTCTCAACATAGTCTTCGGGCCACTCTTGCAGATTGCCTGCTTTGCCGACTTTATAAGGCGGGAGCTTGGCGAGGGCAGAGCGGGTCCTGGTGTGAAGATCTGCGTCAGCTGTAAGACTTGCTTCGCCAAGGATTGTTGCGGATTGAAGGAGGCGGGTTAGGATGGCCCGGGTGATCTCGATATCCATCGTTGGGCCCATGCAGAGGTTGTGAACGGAACCGTCGGGCAGTTTGTACTTGTTCTCGGGCGAACAGGAAGGTCCGGTGATCAGGTGTCCAGCGTATGGTGTTCCAACGGGCGCGGGAATAAGATAGTCGAGAAGAAAGAGGGCATTGTCGCGAAGGCGGGGATAGGCGCGTTCGCGAAGGAAAGAGGTGTCACCGGTGTAGTCGAAGTGGTCCCAGAGGTGGAGGGAGAGCCAGGAACCTCCCATGGGCCAGATGCCTCCGCCGAGAGCGTCGATGGGAGAGGTGTCACCCCAGATATCGGTATTGTGGTGGACAACGGTGCCGCGGGCTTTGTAGTACCGCTGCGCGGTAATTGCTCCGGAGGCGCGGGTGTTATCGATCAGGTCAAAGAGGGGAGCGTTGAGATCGCCGAGATTTGCTCGATTGGCTAGCCAGTAGTTCATCTCGGTATTGATGTTGATGGTGTACTTGGAGCCCCAGGGCGGATCGACGGACTCGTTCCAGATGCCCTGCAGATTGGCGGCGAGCGTGCCGGGGCGTGAAGTCGAGATGAGCATGTAGCGGCCGTACTGGAAGTAGAGGGGTAGGAGGTGAATGTCTTCACCGCCGTCCTTGATGTGCTGAACGCGTTTGTCGGTAGGAGTCTTAGCGTTGGGATCGGGACCCAGAGAGATTTCAGCACGGCGGAAAAGACGCTGGTGGTCGGCGATGTGGCGGCTGCGGAGGTCGGCATAGCTGCGGGCGCGGGCCGCGTTGAGGTTTTTGGCTACCGCAGCTTGCATGGCTTCAACGCCGTTGGGGTAGCGGTAGTTGGTGGCGCAGTCGATGAGCAGTGTTACATCTGTCGCGTTGGCGATGATAAGAGTTGTGTCTTTTGTAGTGATTGTTCCTTTGGGGTCGGCCAAGGCCCGAAGCTCGGCGTGATATTTGATGCCGATCTGACGTTCTTTGATAGGAAGGTCGGGGTTGTCGTTAACCGGAAGAGCTTCGCCTGTGAGTGTGAGGCGATTGGGCGCGATAGCCGTGGTGGCAAAATGAGCGGGGCGGTCGAGTGTGGCCGTGAAGTTCAATTTGCCAGGGTTGTTTGACGTGAGCCGGATGGCGATGACCTGATCGGGAGCCGAGCTGAAGACCTCACGAGTAAAGTGAGTGCCCGCATGGGTGAAGGTCGTGGTGACGATTGCGGTGTCGAGGTTAAGCTCGAGGCGATAGTCTTCAACGCTGCCGATAGCCCCGAAGTCGAGGTGGAGATCTCCGAGGGTCTGATAACAAGGCATTCGGCGTGGAATGGACATCATATCGGAGAGAGCAAGGGCCTCGGCCTCTCGAACCTTCCCGGCGAAGAGAAGCTCGCGAATCTTCGGAACGGCCTCTCCAGCCTTCGGGTTGGTACGATCGCGGTGCTCGCCGTCCCATATTGATTCTTCGTTGAGCTGGATACGGTCATGGGCAGCGTCTCCGAAGACACACGCGCCGAGACGGCCGTTACCCACGGGGAGCGAGTCGGACCATTTGGCTGCCGGCTGGTTGAAGAAGAGTTTGTAGGGGGTATCGTCATCCTGAGGCACCGGGGCGGCGGCGAATGCGGCTCGCTGGGTGAGGGCTGCTGCTGTGGCGGCGGAGGTAGAAAGAAAGCGACGACGCGTAGTGCGGTTAGTCATTCAATACTCCGTGGAGTTAATGTCAGGCAATGCTGTTTCTTCAAACTGATGCAGGTTCGCTCAGAAAGATCATTCTAGTTGAGTGAACAGTGCTTTGTTTTGATTAGTGAATCTTAATTTTCATGTCACCCGGTTGGCGATCCTACATGTTTGGATGGAGCAGCTTGGATACTGTTCCCCCACTCTACTAGAATCATCGGCACCATGAAGATACTGACAAACGGGATGCGTGGCTGTCGTAGGGGTCCAGAGGCTTGGTTTACCGGGGCGGTGTGGATTGATGAGATTGTTGTGGGAACTGCGCCTTCGAAGATGAAGGTGAACCGGGTTTCATTTGAGCCGGGTGCGCGCACAGCCTGGCATACGCATCCGGTAGGACAAGGGCTGCATGTGCAGGCCGGCCTGGGACGCGTGCAACTGAAAGGCGGCCCTGTACAGGAGATTCGACCAGGTGACTCGGTATGGATCGAAGCAGGTGAGGTTCACTGGCATGGCGCTGCTCCGGGACATACCATGGTGCATCTGGCAATGCAGGAGACTGACGCAACTGGTCTCGATGTAATGTGGTTGGAGCATGTAACGGACGAAGAGTACTCCAAGCTCTTGGGATAGGTTCTCGAAGGGCGGCGAGAGGTGCTGCTACACACCTCTCTAGCGAAGATTTTTTCAGTTTATCTTTCCTACTGTTGAATGTGGAGCGTTGCCTTCAACGGGGTTTCACGGGAGGATGCCCTGCCATCACCTTGTAATCTCCGGATAGAAGCTGCCATGCGTTCTTGCTCGTGTCAAAAACGGAGAGGTACAGTGGATCAAGCTTCAGCGTAATGGCCTTCGATTCGCCGGGAGCCAGTCTTACCCGTTGCCATGCGACCATGCGTTTGTAGTCTTCGTCGGCTGCGGCAGGTAGAGCGACGTAGACCTGGGCGATCTCTGTGCCTTCGCCTGAGAGCGTGTAGCTCCGAGTAGTGGAATACGGGAGTCTACTTCGCGAAAAGCTGGCTGAGGTCTGCGAATGCTTTGAACTCAAGAGCATTGCCTGCGGGATCGAGGAAGAACATAGTGGCTTGTTCGCCTACCTCGCCCTTGAATCGAATATAGGGTTCGATGATGAAGGTAACCCCGGCATTGCGAAGGCGATCCGCGAGTGCCTCCCACCCGGTCATCGGCAGAACTACCCCGAAGTGTGGAACGGGGACGTCATGACCATCAACGGGGTTGTGATGAGCCTTGTTTCCGGCGCCAGGCTTCAGGTGTGCAACGATCTGGTGGCCGAAGAGGTCGAAGTCGATCCACTGTGCGGAGCTGCGGCCTTCGGGGCAGCCGAGCGTGGTGCCATAGAAGGCACGAGCGGCGTCAAGGTCGTCGACTGGGAAGGCGATATGAAAGGGGGTAAGCGACACGAGAGAACTCCTGGCATCCATCATACGATGGGGGGAACCCCTTCTAGTGGAGGGCATACCTCGCGCCTGTACCGTAGATGGAGATACAGACAGAACTACTTAGGCATTTCGGTGGGCAAGTGGACGACGAAGTCGGTGTTGCCCGGTTCCGAGGTGAAGTGAATGGCTCCGCCGTACTGCTCGACAATGCGATGGACGATCCCAAGTCCAAGACCTGTCCCAACCCCTACTGGCTTAGTGGTGTAGAAGGGATCGAAGATGTGTGTCTGGATATCGAGGGGAATGCCACTGCCATTATCACTGATACGGACGCAGATGTTTGTGCGTGGACTTCCGGACCCGGAGATCGTTTTCTCGGCCCACGTTCGCACTCCAATGTGACCGTGCTGCGGAACGGCATCAATTGCGTTGTCGAGCAGGTTGGTCCAGATCTGGTTGAGGCCTGTGCACTCCGAGTGCAGCAGCGGGAGATCAGGGGCAAAGTCCTTCTCGACTACAATCTCTTTCTCGCGCAGCTTGTGGCCGAGGATAACCAGCGTCGCATGAATGCTGTTGTTGATGTCGACAGTCTGGCGCTGCCCCTTGCCCTCATACGCATACGACTTTACGGCATGGACGAGATCCGAGACACGGCCGATGCTCTCTTCGATAGTTCCGACCAGTTGCATGCTGGAGACTAGTGCATCCAGCCAACTGAGGGCATCAGAGAAGGTGGGCCCGGGAAACACGTCTCGGGTGCATTCAAGCTGCTTCGCGTCGAGACCGACGGATACCAAGGCGGGCGCCATCTTCCAGGGGTTTTCGATGTTTGCCGCTTCCATCCACTCTGCCAGCGCCTCTTCGGCATCGCTCTGCTCGATCGAGTTCATAAGAAGGGGCTGTTTGATGGAGAGGGCATGCTCCTGCAGGTCGTACATGCACTTTTTTTGTTCTTCGCTGAGCGTAATCCGGCTGAACTTGGCAGTGAGCTCGTGCATTCGCAGCAGATTTTCCCGGAGCTGGGAGGCGGCCCGGCGGGCAGCGGCACCGGGATTGTTTAGCTCATGCATGAGACCTGCGGCTAGAGTGCCGAGCGAGGCCATCTTCTCCTGCTGTAAAGTGACGCTTTGCAGCTTCTGGAACCGTAGTGCCATGTTTCCCAGAATCGCTTTGCGGACGTCAGGGCAGCTCGTCATCAGATTCCAGAACTGCTCCTCATCGAGTTGCACCAGGTGGCATGGTGCTGTCGCCTGGAGACCCGCTACGTTCGGAATATTGGACAATAGCGGGAGTTCGCCGAAGGCGTTTCCGCTGGGTATGGAAACCAGTGTGACGGCGCGCCCGTCGGCAAGGGTTTGATAGACCCGTATCTCTCCTTCGAGCAGAATCCAGAAGTAATGCGCAATTTCGCCCTGGTAGGCAAGGATATCGTCCTGTTCGAGACGGATCTCCTTCACTCCATCTAGGCAACGGAGTTCTTCGTCTTTCAAGGACGACAGGATCGGGACAGTACGCAACTGCGCGAAGAGGTCCTCGCTCATCTTCTCCGTATTCTTACTCTGGACGATCTGGGATTGTTGGCTCATCACAGTACTGGGGTATCCGCCTTTTAAAGTGTTGCTAGGTATTGGTGCACAAACTGGATCGCGATTGACCCCTCGCCGACGGCGGAGGCGCATCGCTTTACTGAGTTGTAGCGAACATCACCGGCAACAAAGACACCGGGAACGCTGGTTTCGAGTAGATAGGGTTCGCGGTCAAGTCGCCAGGACTCTGGAGACTTCGACTTCAGGTCGGGACCAGCGAGAATAAAGCCCTTGTTGTCGCATGCGATCTCCTTCGGCAGCCAGTCCGTCTTAGGGGCTGCTCCGATGAAGATGAACAGCGAACTCGTAGAGCGGGCCTCCTCGCCTTTGGGCGTCTTCAGTGTGAGACTCTGGAGGTGGCCATCTCCGGACACGGCAATCACTTCGGTGCAGGTCTCGACGACGATGTTCGACGTGGCCTCAATCTGGTCGATCAGATACTTCGACATACTCTTCTGGAGCGAGTCGCCGCGCACCAGCATATGAACCCTCGCGGCATATCGGGAGAAGTGCATGGCTGCCTGGCCTGCGGAGTTGGCGCCACCAACGATGTAGACGATCTCATTGGCGCAGGACATCGCTTCGGTCAGCGCAGCGCCGTAGTAGACCCCCGCGCCCCTCAACCGGTCAGCGCCAGGGACGTCGAGCTTGCAGTAGGAGACCCCGGTTGCGACGAGGCAGACGTGGCAGGTGATCTCGCTGCCATCCTTCATCTCGGCGATCAGATATTGGTTCTCCGACCGGATGCTGGTGACCCGCTGCAGGAGAAACTCAGCTCCCAGCCGGCTTGCCTGCAGGAATGCCCTTTTGGCAAGCTCTTCGCCGCTGAGGCCAGCGGGGAAGCCAAGGTAGTTCAGACGT
>Ga0193716_1000314_pt1 | contig 30632 bp, 33 predicted proteins | sample U2c1metaG_FD_145901 | JGI IMG/M metagenome (GOLD analysis project Ga0193716, IMG submission 145901) | Soil microbial communities from a riparian zone of the East river system, Colorado, United States - U2c1 | ecosystem: Environmental > Terrestrial > Soil > Riparian zone | place: USA: East River...
GAGCGACTGCGAGCGCGCCGACCCGACCGACGTAACGGGCGTAGGTTCCACTGAAGCCTCGGCTGACTTCGCGCCGAGCTGGCCCAACCGTTTCGCTGTTTGCCAAGATCGCCATCTTTGCCCCCTGATCGGTATGGGTCATGCTTTGCGGTGTTGTACGACGTGGCTGCGGACTCCCCGTCGGGAACGCTACCTGTGAGTTGCCTGAATCTATAGACGGTTCGCCAAAATCGCGTCCGGCGGAGCATCACCGTCGTCATCGGTAGTGATTCGCATGACTGAACGAGAGTAAATTGACGGATGATCAGCCAATTTGTGTTCGCGAGGTTTGGCGAGGATGAATCGCCGGGGTTCTCTGCATGACCTCGAAATTGTTAGCCACCATTCGGGAGGCCACACCAGCGTGAGCACGCTGTGAATCTACGTCGAAATTGCCGTGAACGAATTGGGGAAAACCCTCGCGGTATCGACCTAGGCAGACATATGTTTGCCAGAATCAGCGAAGACGTTAAATCTTCTCGGCGTAGACCGACCATTCGATCTGCGAGGCGGTGAGGTTTCGGCCAGCTGGCCGGACGTAGCGGTCCATCAGCTCGTGGGGCCCGGCCTGCTCGATCAGCCGCCAGCCGTAGTCTGCGAGGAATTCCTCGACGTCCTCGGGCAGCATGCCGAATTTCCATACCTGGCTGCGCACCCGGAACTTCTTGTAGAGCACGGGTGCGCCGTACAGGTTGATGCCGTCGATGAAATCGCGTCGCACATAGGTGAAGTCGAGCTTGCTGCCGCTGGCTGCCTGCGCGAGCTGGTCGAACGTGGCCCGCACGGCGTCCGCGGTCAGGTACTGCGTGACGCCCTCCCAGATGAAGAAGGTGGGGGAGTCGACGCGGTATCCATACGATGCGAGCGTCGCCATCAGGTCGTCGCGCTCGAAGTCGACGGAGACCAGCCGCACCGATGGTGGCACCGCGCCGAACACCCTCGACACGACGGCGCGTTTGCGCGCGATGTTCACCGGGAGGTCGACTTCGAAGACCGGGACGTCGCCATGGCGCGCAAGGCGGTACGGCCGGGTGTCCAGTCCCGCACCGAGGATGACGACGGCATCGACGCCGGGAAGCGACTCGGCCAGGTTGTCGTCGATGTAGCTCTTGCGGCAGGCCAGGTTCGCCCACAGCCCGGGGCCGGACCGCTCGGAGGCCGCGATGACGGCCCGGCGCACCAGGCGGAACCTGGTGGCGCGCACCAGGGCCCGCAGTGGCTTGGGCAGGAACGACGCCGCAAGATCGTCGTCGACGAGGCGGCGATCCGGCGGTTCCTGATGTTCGATCGCCGAGAGCACCATCGGCCCGAAGGCCGTCTTGGCTGCTGGGTTCCCGGGCACCTCAGCGTTTGTTGACGAAGCCGGCGTCCACCGGCAGCGTGACGCCGGTGACGTAGCGGCCCGCGTCGGACACCAGGTAGTACACGGCGTTGGCGATGTCCTCCGGTTCGAGTGCCTGCACCGGCAAGGCGTTGCCCATGTCGGGGCCGCCCTGGCTCTCCTGGGCCAGACCGTCCAGCCAGCTGCGGATGAAGTCGTTGTCGATCATCGGCGTGTTCACTGCCGCAGGATGTATCGAGTTCACCCGGATGCTTTGTGATGCAAGGAGGTTGGCGTACACGCGCATCAGCCCGACGATGCCGTGCTTGGCGGCTGCGTAGCCCATCGACCCGGCCATCGGGGAGGCGAGTCCGACCAGCCCGGCCACCGAGCTGATCAGCACGATCGATCCGCCGTTGCCCGCCTTGATCATTGGCCGCATCGCGACGTCGACGGTTTGGTAGACGCCGGTCAGGTTGACGTCGATCACGTCCTGCCATGCGGTCTCGCCTGCCATGGGCGCGATGCCCGCGTTGGCGACGACGATGTCCAGGCGGCCGCCAAGTTCTTCGACGCCTGCCTTGACCGCGTTCTTCAGCGCTGCCCGGTCCCGCACGTCGGCTTGTGTGGCCACGATGCGGGCACCGGTGTCCTCGACGAGCTTGACCGTGGCGGCCAGGTCGTCGGGGGTGGACATCGGATAGGGGACCGACGCGATCTGGTCACACAGATCGACCGCGATGATGTCGGCGCCCTCGGATGCCAGTTTCACCGCTTCCGCGCGGCCCTGACCGCGGGCCGCGCCGGTGATGAAGGCGACCCGTCCGCTGAGAGATCCCATATCAGCTGCGCAGCTGACCCTTGGCCGGGTCGCCCGCCACCACGCGTTGCAAGAACTTGATGTCGGGCGCTGCCGACAGGTGGTCTCCGATGGCCCCGAACAGCTCGCCGACGGCGGGAGCGGCGCCGTGGGCCTTGATGGCGTCCTGATCGGCCCACTGCTCGACGAAGACGAAGGTGCCATCGGCCTCGTGCAGTGCATACAGGTCGCACCCCGGTTCCTGGTGCACCTTCTCGATCGCGGTCGTACAGGCGTCGCGGACGATGTCCACCGACTCGGGCTTGGCTGTGAAGGTGGCGACGACGACTACGGGGGCGCTGGACATGGAAAAGGGGACTCCTCGGTGAGTGCGGCTGGACTTGTGTCCACCCTACTAATGCGAAGCTTAGCTAGGAAGATTGCAATCGAGCTGTGACCAGTGTGGCTGATGGTGGTTCTGGGGCTATTGCGACTAGTCTTGGGCCCATGGCAAGTAAGACCGCTGCCCGCTCGGGCGCCCGTTCGAGCAGGTCAAAGGCCAGCTCGAAAACCGCAGCCCGCCCGGCGCGGCCCGCGGCCCCGCGCCGCAAGCCCGCACGCCGCACGTCCCCATCGCCCGCCGCAGGCGCCGGAGCCGCCATCGGCCGCGGCGCCAGGGCCGGCTGGATGATGGTCGCCAAGGGGGCGGGGACCACCGCGCGCTCGGTCGGTCGCGCCCGCGATCTGGAGCCCGGTCACCGCAGGGACGGCATCGCGCTCGGCCTTCTGGGCCTCGCGGTGGTGCTGGTGGCCAGTTCCTGGTTCGACGCCGCACGCCCCGTCGGAGGGTGGATCGATACCGTCGTGCGGGCCGTCATCGGCTCGGCAGTGGTGTTGATGCCGATCCTTCTCATCGCCATTGCCGTCGTCCTCATGCGCACCGAACCGAACCCCGAGGCCCGGCCCCGGCTCATCCTCGGCGCGGCCATGATCGGACTGCCAGCACTCGGCTTGTGGCATCTGTGGGCCGGTGCGCCGGAGGATCCGGTCGCGCGTCGCGCGGCTGCGGGTTTCGTCGGCTTCGCGCTCGGCGGACCCCTCTCCGACGGGCTCACGGTCTGGATCGCGACGCCGCTGCTGATCATCGGGGTGCTGTTCGGCGTGCTGCTGATGACGGGGACCACGATCCGCGAGGTGCCGTCGACCCTGCGGGCGCTGTTCGGCACCGGATACCGCGGTGACGACTACGGCAACGACGACTACTACGACGATGACGAGCGGGCGAACGGACAGCCCGACGACTTCTCCGACGGCTATTACGACGAGGGCGATCTCGGCGACGAAGCGCAGGCATGGCCGGTCTCGGCCGAGCCTGCAGCCACGAACACGGGAACACCGTACGACAACTACCCGCTGGAGGACGAGGCCCCGACGGTCCCCGAGCCGACGGCCCGGGTGTCCCGGCGCAAGAAGCCGGCCAAGAAGACGGACACCTTGGTGCTGGACCGCATCGTCGACGGGCCCTACCAACTGCCGTCCCTCGACCTGCTCGTCGCAGGCGATCCGCCGAAGCTGCGCAGCGCGGCCAACGACAAGATGGTCGAGGTCATCGGCTCCGTCCTGCAGCAGTTCAAGGTCGACGCCGCCGTCACCGGCTGCACCCGAGGGCCGACCGTCACCCGCTACGAGGTCGAGCTGGGCCCTGGCGTCAAGGTCGAGAAGATCACCGCGCTGCAGAAGAACATCGCCTACGCGGTGGCCACGGAGAGCGTGCGCATGCTGGCGCCGATCCCCGGCAAGTCGGCCGTCGGCATCGAGGTGCCCAACACCGATCGCGAGATGGTGCGCCTCTCCGACGTGCTGACCGCCGCGTCCACCCGCCGCGATCACCATCCGCTGGTGATCGGCTTGGGCAAGGACATCGAGGGTGACTTCATCTCGGCCAACCTGGCCAAGATGCCGCACCTCCTGGTGGCCGGTTCGACGGGCTCCGGAAAGTCGAGCTTCGTCAACTCCATGCTGGTGTCGATCCTTGCGCGGGCAACCCCGGAAGAGGTCAGGATGATCCTGATCGACCCGAAGATGGTGGAACTCACGCCGTACGAAGGCATTCCGCACCTCATCACGCCCATCGTCACGCAGCCCAAGAAGGCGGCGGCAGCGCTGGCGTGGCTCGTCGAGGAGATGGAACAGCGCTACCAGGACATGCAGGCCAACAAGGTCCGCCACATCGACGACTTCAACAAGAACGTGAAGTCCGGGGTCATCACCGCTCCGCTGGGCAGCGAACGCGTCTACAAGCCGTATCCCTACATCATCGCGATCGTCGACGAGCTCGCCGACCTGATGATGACGGCGCCGCGCGACGTCGAGGACGCGATCGTCCGGATCACTCAAAAGGCCCGTGCCGCGGGTATCCACCTCATCCTGGCGACCCAGCGGCCGTCGGTGGACGTCGTCACCGGTTTGATCAAGACCAACGTGCCGTCCCGGTTGGCATTCGCGACGTCGTCGCTGACCGACAGCCGCGTCATCCTGGATCAGCAGGGTGCCGAGAAGCTGATCGGCATGGGTGACGGGCTATTCCTGCCGATGGGAGCCAACAAGCCGATCCGGTTCCAGGGCGCCTACATCAGCGACGAGGAGATCTATTCCGTCGTCGCCGCATGCAAGGACCAGGCCGAGCCGGAGTACACCGAGGGCGTCACCAAGGCCAAGCCGACCGGCGAGCGCACCGACGCCGACCCCGACATCGGCGACGACATGGACGTCTTCCTGCAGGCCGTCGAGCTGGTGGTGTCCTCACAGTTCGGCTCCACCTCGATGCTGCAGCGCAAGCTGCGGGTCGGTTTCGCCAAGGCCGGCCGGTTGATGGACCTCATGGAGACGCGGCAGATCGTCGGGCCGAGTGAGGGTTCCAAGGCGCGTGAGGTGCTGGTCAAGCCCGACGAGCTGGCGGGGACGCTGATGCTGATCCGTGGTGGCGACGAACCCGGTGACGACGAGGACTGACGTTCAGCACTTCTCGAACGCCGTGGACAGATCCGCCTCGAGCGGCTGAACCTGGTGCTTGGCGTCGTGCTGGTAGCAGCCGCCGACCACGAGTTCGGCAGTTCCATCGCCGGTATACAGGGTCAGCTGGACCGGGTGATCGAAACGAAGCACGAGTCTCGCGACGCCGTAGGCGATGCGACGGGCGTCTGGTTCGCTGCCTGCACCGTCGGGCAGGTAGATCTCGAACCACGTTTCGGCCTGCTTGCCGCGCTCTGCCGGAACGGTGGTTTGGCCCCTGGCCCCCTGCGACACCCCGACCAGCGCACTGACCCGGCGCCACAGATCGAGCTCGGCGTCGGTCGGCGGAGTGGGTGTCGAGTAGTAGTCGTGGGGCCGATACATCTCGTCGCCGATGACGGAGATGCCCCACGATGCGCCTGCAAGGCCGGGATCGCTCGCCTGAAGAGCGATGGCGTCGGCGGACGTGGCCCCAGGCCGCAAGGTGACGGTGATCTGCCTGCTGTCACCCGGCTGGGACCACAGGGGTTGGACGAGTTGCACGCCGATGGCGGCGGGCGAGCGGGCGGCGCGCAGCCAGGTGGCGGCGCTCGCGGCCACCTCGTCGGCCGTCGGGTTGTCTCGCACGCTCTGGCTTCCCGCTGAGAACAGGGTGTCGGAATAGTCGGTGGTGTAGTTGCTCGTGGGCGGTGGCGGATTGATCGGGTAGCGCAGTGCCAGCTCCGCCGACCGTTCGCTGAGTCCGGTCTTGTTGGTGACGTCGACGAAGGCGCGTCCGATATCGCTCACCTGCTGGTCGGTGACGTCCGGTCGCAGCATGACGGTGAGGTCGAAGCGCTCGCCGCTGGTGAAGTCCGACTTGTAGTCCACGTCGGTGTCGGCCACGCCAGGCATTCCATGGATCTGTTGGTCGAGGTGCTTCGCGTCGCCGCTGCGATCGAACAGCAGTGAACACGACACGGCGGACCAGGCAGTCGTGGCAATCACCGCGGCGACGATCGACCTTCTAACCCCCGTTTGACGCATCGGCAAAGCGTATCGGCGGCTTGGCGACCGCTCTGACACCCAATCAGGACGGTGCTACAGGATCGCCAGCATCCGCGAATTGCCCAGGATGTTGGGCTTGACGTACGACAGGTCGAGGAACTCCGCGACGCCGATGTCGTACGAGCGGCACATCTCCTCGTAGACCTCAGCGGTCACCGGGGTGCCGTCGATCTCCTTGAAACCGTGCCTGCCGAAGAACTCGGTCTCGAAGGTCAACACGAAGATCCGCTCGAGACGTATTTCCCTCGCCACCTCGAGGAGACGCGCCACCACGGCGTGCCCGACACCACGTCCGCGCACCTTGGGATGCGCCGCAATCGTGCGGAGCTCGCCGAGGTCGGCCCACAGGACGTGCAGCGCGCCGCAACCCACCAGCTCGTCGTCGAGCTCGGCGACCCAGAACTCCTGGACGGACTCGTAGAGGGTGACGAGGTTCTTCTCGAGCAGGATCTTGCCGGCGTACACGTCGACGAGCGCCTTGATGTTGGGGACGTCGGAGGTGCGGGCCCGCCGGACGACCAGCCCATCCGTTTGGGGCGCTGCATTCACGCTGTGAGAATATCGGCTGCCGCAACGGATATTCTGATCCGGTGCCTGGCCCGCCTGATACCGATCCCGTGACTCCGCGTGCCAGTGTCGCGAACGTCGCCAACGTCCTCACCGGTATACGCATGGCCTTGGTGCCCGTGTTCCTGCTGGCCCTCTTCGCCGGTGACGGTCATGAAACACGTTGGCGGATAATCGCATTCGTCATATTTTTGGCTGCGGTGATTACCGATCGGGTCGACGGCGCGCTGGCCCGCAGCTTCGATCTGGTCACCGAATTCGGCAAGCTCGCCGATCCGATCGCCGACAAGGCGCTGATCGGTGCGGCGCTGATCGGGCTGTCGCTGCTCGGCGATTTGCCGTGGTGGGTGACGATTGTGATCCTGGTGCGTGAGATCGGCGTCACCATTTTGCGTTTCGCCGTGCTGCGGCGCGGCGTCATTCCGGCCAGCCGCGGCGGAAAGCTCAAGACGCTGGTGCAGGCGCTGGCGATCGGCCTGTTCGTCCTTCCGCTGTCCGGTGCTTGGCTGACCGGCGCGTGGGTGTTGATGTGGGCCGCTGTGGTGTTGACCGTGGTCACGGGCCTGGACTATGTCGTCTCGGCATTCAGGGATGGACGTCACCGACCCGCCACGGCGTGACCTGTGGGGGACCGGGAACCATTTGCAAGCATGCGGGCGTTCAGCTCTTAGTGACCGGCCGACGAAGGAGAGCACGATGACGGCACTGCTACGCGAAGTGATCGGCGACGTGCTGCGTCACGCCCGCACCGAACAGGGCAGGACGCTGCGGGAGGTGTCCGACGACGCCAGGGTCAGCCTCGGATATCTGTCCGAGGTCGAGCGCGGCCGCAAGGAGGCGTCCAGCGAGCTGCTGAGCGCCATCTGCGGTGCTCTCGAGGTTCCGCTGTCGCGGGTGCTGTCGGAGGCCGGTGAGGAACTCGCCCGCCACGAGCGGGTCCCGGCGAAGCCCGGTGCTGCCAGCACGACGAACATCGACGTCACGACCAAGGTGGTCATCCCCCAGGTCGTCACGATGGCGGTGGCCTAGCTTTCTGGGCCCCTGGGTCCTGCACGAGCGGCTGCGAACCCGATAAGTTGGGCAGTAGCTGTAAGCACATCAGCCCGTCCCTGGCAGGCGCAGTAAACGACACGAAGGCGGAAACGTTCTCATGGCCAACCCGTTCGTCAAGGCGTGGAAGTACCTCATGGCGCTGTTCAGCTCCAAGGTCGACGAGTACGCGGACCCCAAGGTGCAGATCCAGCAGGCCATCGAGGACGCTCAGCGGCAGCACCAGGCGCTGACCCAGCAGGCAGCGCAGGTGATCGGCAATCAGCGTCAGCTGGAGATGCGACTGAACCGTCAGCTCGCCGACATCGAGAAGCTCCAGGTCAACGTCCGCCAGGCGCTCACGCTCGCCGATCAGGTCACCGCGTCAGGCGATGCAGCCAAGGCCACCGAGTACAACAACGCCGCGGAGGCGTTCGCGGCGCAACTGGTGACCGCCGAGCAGAGCGTCGAGGATCTCAAGGCGCTGCACGATCAGGCGCTGCAGGCCGCAGGCCAGGCCAAGAAGGCGGTCGAGCAGAACGCCATGATGCTGCAGCAGAAGATCGCCGAGCGCAGCAAGCTGCTCAGCCAGCTCGAGCAGGCCAAGATGCAGGAGCAGGTCAGCGCCTCGCTGCAGTCGATGAGCGAGCTGGCGGCACCCGGCACCACCCCCAGCCTCGACGAGGTGCGCCAGAAGATCGAAAGCCGCTACGCCAACGCCATGGGTGCCGCCGAGCTCGCGCAGAACTCGGTGCAGGGCCGGATGATGGAAGTGCAGCAGGCCAGCGTTCAGATGGCGGGGCACTCGCGGCTCGAGCAGATCCGCGCCTCGATGCGCGGTGACGCGCTGCCTGCCGGTGGCGCGACCGCCACCCCGACCGCGACTCCGGCTGCCAGCCCGCCCGCCGCGGCGCCGGAAAACCCACTGTCGCAATAGGTCAGGAGCATGGTCATGAGTTCGCGGACGGGACGAGTGGAGGCGTGGCGCACGCTCGCGCAGCGCGGCGTCGATACCGCTGCGGAATTCTCCGACCTCCTCGCGGAGAAGCTCGGCGCCGCCGCTGATCCGCGGGCGAAGCTGCTGCGCCAGCGCCGCCGGGCGTTCCGCCTCGGTCTGTTCTTCACCGTCGCGACGGGCTTCTGGATCGTCGTGACGGCGGTCCTGGCGTCGTGGAGCACCCCGGCGTGGGCGCTACCCATCCCCGGCGGCATCGGCGTCGGGGCGGCCTTTCTGGCGACGCTGTGCTTCCTTCGTCACCGCTGGCTGAAGGCCGAACCGTTGCCGCCGCAGCGCTCGGTGCGTCGGCTCCCGCCGTGGGGTTCGGCGGCCCGTCAGCCGATGGCGGCGCTGACGTCGGCCGAGCGCGGCATGTTCTCCCTGCTCGGCGTGATGCAACGAGGTCGGATGTTGCCCGACGACGAGCTGCGCGAGGTGACCTTGGCGGCCAATCAGACCGCGGCCACCATGGCGGCCACGGCCACCGACCTGGTGTCGATGGAGCGGGCCGCGGGCGCGTCGCCGCAGTCGCGTGCGCACCTGACGCCCACCATCCGCGCGTTCAGCGCGCAGCTGGAGACCGGTGTTCGGCAGTACAACGAAATGGTCACCGCCGCAGCGCAACTCGTCTCAGCGGCGAACAGTGGAACGATGTCGAGTTCGCCGATGTCGGCCCAGCGTTACCGCCACGAGCTGGGCACCGCGACCGACCGGCTGAACGGCTGGGCGCAGGCGTTCGACGAGCTCGGCCACCTGCGCGGCGCCTGACGTCTCAGACGTCGTGGCTGCTCGGCGGCCCCGATCGCGGTCCGTACTTTGCAATGTAGGCGTCGTGCACGTGGGCGTTGCGCTGGCGGGCGACGTAGTCGACGAGGCCGGGATCCAACCCGTGCTTGCGCAACATGTGCCGCCGCCACACCTTGTTCAGTGCATGCGAGAAGAACACGAACGGGATCAGGATCGGCAACGTCGTGGACATGTGCAGGTACAGCGACATCGGGATGATCCAGAACGGCGCGAGCAGCAGCACTGCCGGAATGAACACCCGGACCATCATGCGGACCGTCGCGCCCTCGCCTGCCAGGTCGTCGGCCACCCACTGCTTCATCGAGTTGGGCAGGCGCCTGCCGTAGCAGTACGTGACGTATTGCCAGGCGTTCGGCTTGGTGCGTGCGGTCTCTTCAGTCATGACATCGAGGGCCGCAGCGACGGAATCGCGACGCCGACGAGGGCCCGCAGCGGCGCCTTCACGAAGAACTCGAACGAGTCGATGTAATCGCGCCACAGCGTGATTCGGCCGTCGTGTACCTCGAAGACGCCGCACACCCAGAACTGCAGCCGCAGCGGGCCGATTACCAGCGCGTCGGTGCGTTCGGTGAGGACTGCCGTGCCCTCCTCGGCAATCCGGTGGAACTTCACCTCGAATCCGAGGCGTCCTTCGCCGCGCTTCATCAGCTTGATGATGCGCCGGCGGCCCGTGATGGTCGGGAATCCGACGTTCTCCCACCTCACATCGTCGGCGAGTAGCAAGTCGGCGGCATCGAAGTCTTCGTTCTGAACCGCGAAGAGGAATGTTTCGACCGTGCTCGAGTTGGTGCTGCTCGTAATGGCGGATGTCTGGTCGGTCATGGGCCCAGCTTAATCTTCTGCTCCTCGTGCAAGCGTTGGTCGCCTCGTCGCTAGGGTGGGGCGGATGCGCGTCGTGGTGGTCGCCGGACCCGACCCGGGACACGCATTTCCCGCGCTGGCGCTGTGCCTGAAGTTCCTGGCGGCGGGCGACACCCCTACGCTGCTCACCGGTATCGAGTGGCTCGACACGGCCCGCGCGGCCGGTGTCGATGCCGCAGAACTCGTCGGGCTGGATCCGACGGACGAGGACGACGACGAAGACTCGGGGGCGAAGATCCACCGGCGGGGCGCCCGGATGGCCGTGCTCAACCTGCCGGGCCTGAAGACCCTGGCGCCGGATCTGATCGTGTCCGACGTGATCACCACCTGTGGCGGGCTGGCCGCCGAGTTGCTCGGCGTGCCGTGGGTCGAGCTGAGCCCTCACCCGCTGTACCTGCCGTCCAAGGGGTTGCCGCCGGTGGGCAGCGGGTTGGCGCCGGGCCGAGGTCTGCGCGGTCGATTGCGCGACGCGGTGTTCCGGGCACTGAGCGCGCGTTCGGTGCGCAACGGGGTTCAACAGCGCACCGCCGCGCGAGCCGAGATCGGTCTGCCCGCGGCCGACCCCGGTCCACTGCGCCGCCTGATCGCGACGCTGCCCGCCCTTGAGGTGCCGCGACCCGATTGGCCGGCCGAGGCCGTGGTGGTCGGCCCGCTGCACTTCGAGCCGACGTCGGCGGTGCTCGACGTCCCCGATGGCGACGGGCCCGTGGTCGTGGTCGCGCCGTCGACGGCGACGACGGGTATGGCTGGCCTGGCCGAACTGGCACTGCAGACATTGATACCTGGTAGCACGCTGCCCGAGGGATCGCGGGTGATGGTGTCGAGGCTGGGCGGCGCCGACGTGGAGGTGCCGACGTGGGCGACCGTCGGGCTGGGTCGTCAGGACGTGCTCCTGACCCGCGCGGATCTGGTGATCTGCGGCGGCGGGCACGGCATGGTGTCCAAGACGCTGCAGGCAGGCGTCCCGATGGTGGTGGTACCCGGCGGGGGCGACCAGTGGGAGATCGCCAATCGCATTGTGCGGCAAGGGAGTGCGGTTCTGGTCCGGCCGCTCACAGGTGAGGCGTTGACGGCCGCGGTGGGCGAGGTGATCGGGTCGCCCCGGTTCCGCGACGCCGCTCGCCGCGCCGGCGCCGACGTCGGCGGGGTCGCCGATCCGGTACGGGTGTGCCATGAAGCACTGGCACCGTCGGCGTAGGTTGGTCGCGTGCGGCTGACGGAATTCCGCGAACTGGTCGAGGGCCGGTTCGGTCGAGTACGGGGCGGGTCAATGCTCGTCGACCACGTGTTGAGCGGCTTTGGTGGGCGCACCGCGGTGCAGGCCATCGACGAGGGGGTCGATCCCCGGGAGGTGTGGCGCGCGCTGTGCGCCGACTTCGACGTGCCCCGCGACCAGTGGTGAGCGCGGTCAGGCCCGGCGTCTTGCGGCGTTGACGATGTCAAGGCTGGCCTGCGTCGCCATCGCGCACGCGTCGCCCTCGCCATCGGCCAGGGATCCGCACAGCCAGTCCCAGTGTGCGGTAACCGTCTGCCCGGGTATGGGCGGCGGCGCGAGGGAGGTACCGTCCCTTCGCCACCGCACCCGCTCGGGTACCGGCTCGCCGAGCAGCAGCCTGCCGTCCGCGAACGCCAAGGGCTGCGAGGAGATCACGGCGTGGTCGCCGTGCACCGACTCGACGGTGCCCCAGCGGACCCGGCAGTCCTGCATGACCTGCACCGGCTTCTCCGGGTCGCGATCCAGGAAGCGGATCCACGGGTAGACGGCGAAGACGTGAAAGCTGTGGTGTGCCAACGCCTCCCCAGGCTCGAGGGCGTCCAGTATTCCGGTCACCTGGCCGGCGAACGAGGCTCGCAGCCTGCTCAGTAGCGCATCCGGATCCACCGCATGCAGCAGCGGGCCCCCGACCCAGTAGTTGCGCACCACCGCAGCGTCCAGCGGATCGGTGACGCCTGCCGCGTCCGCGATCGCACCAAGGTACGGCCATGCACCGTCGAACTCCTTGGCGTGCGACGCAAGGTCGGCGGCGCTGCCCTCAGCCAGCAGCACCGAGGAGTCTGCAGGTCCGCAGTAGCCGAGTTCGTTGGGCGGGAACGCGTATCGCGCGAACTCCGCGTAGCCGGCGGGCAGCCGCTCGGTGGCTCTCGTCATGTCAGCAGATCCGGGGCAGCTGTTCACCGATCGGCAGGTCGACGACCCTGGTGCCGCCCAGCGCCGTCCGCGCGACGACCATGCCAGGATTCTCGGGGACGCAGTGACCGATCACCGCGGCACGAATCCCCAACGGATGGTTGCGCATTGCGGCCAGTACCTTGTCCGCGTCATCGGCGGGCACGAACGCCAGCAGCTTGCCCTCGTTGGCGACCTGCAGGGGGTCGAGGCCGAGCAGCCCGCACGCGTCGCGCACCTCAGCGGGGATCGGGAAGGTGCGCTCGTCGAGTGCCACGCCGACCCGCGCGGCCTGTGCGATCTCGTTGAGGGTTGCGGCCACGCCGCCCCGAGTGGGATCACGCAGGACGTGCAGGTCTGCGCCGGTGTCGAGCATGGCCGCCACCAGACCGTGCAACGGTGCCGTGTCGCTGGCCACGGTGGTCGCGAACTCCAGGCCCTCCCGGCAGCTCATCACCGCCACGCCGTGCACGCCGATGTCGCCGCTGATGATCACCACGTCGCCCGGTGTTGCGCGCTCCGGGCGGATGTCGGCGCGCTCGTCGACGATGCCGATGCCCGCGGTGTTGATGAAGACGCCGTCTCCGTGGCCGGAGTCGACCACCTTGGTGTCCCCGGTGACCAGCTTCACCCCGGCCGCCAGCGCCGCCGTGCCGAGCGCCTGTGCCACGTGCGCGATCTCGCTGAGTGCGGTGCCCTCTTCGAGGATGAACGCCGTCGACAGCACCAGCGGCCGGGCGCCCGCCATCGCAAGGTCGTTCACGGTCCCGTTGACGGCGAGGTCGCCGATCGAGCCGCCGGGGAACACCAGCGGTTTCACGACGAACGAGTCGGTGGAGAACGCCAGCCGGACGCCGTTGACCTCGATGACGGCCGCGTCGCCCATGCCTGCGTCGGCGGCGGATCCGAACGCGGGCAGGAAGAGATGCTCGATGAGTTCACCGGACATCGCCCCGCCGCCGCCGTGGCCCATCACGATGTTCGGCGAGTCCCGCAACGGCATCGGACACACCCACGCCTCCATGTCGATGGTGGCGCCGTTCTCGGCGGATGTCTCAGGCATGTGTCACCTCGAGGCGCCGGTACAGGTAGTAGGCCGCGCAGGCCCCTTCGGACGACACCATGGTCGCGCCAAGCGGCTTGCGCGGCGTGCACTCCTTGCCGAAGGCCGCGCACTCGTGCGGCTTGATCATGCCCTGCAATACCTCGCCGGAACGGCAGATGTCCGACTCGGCGGTGTGTACGCCGGTGACCGAGAACCGGTGCTCGGCGTCGTAGTCCCGGTAGGCGGGGGAGAGCCGCCAACCACTCTGCGGGATCATGCCAATGCCGCGCCATGCGCGGTCGGTGACCTCGAAGACGTCCTCCAGCATCGCCCTGGCGGCCTTGTTGCCCTCCGCAGTTACTGCTCGCGGATAAGCATTTTCGAGCTCGTGGCGCCCGGATTCCAGCTGAATCACCGTGCGCCGGATGCCTTCCAGAATGTCCAGCGGCTCGAACCCGGTGACCACGATCGGGATCTGGTACTTCTCGGTGAGCTCCGGGTACTCCTCGGTGCCCATCACGCAGCACACGTGGCCTGCGGCCAGGAAGGCCTGCACCCGGCAGGTCGGCGATTCCATGATCGCGGCGATCGCCGGTGGCACCAGCACGTGCGACACCAGCAACGAGAAGTTCTTCACCCCAAGCCGTTTGGCCTGATAGACGGTCATCGCGTTGGCGGGTGCGGTGGTCTCGAAACCGATGCCGAAGAACACCACCTGCCGGTCCGGATTCTCCCGCGCGATGGTGAGCGCGTCGAGGGGCGAGTACACCACCCGGATGTCGCCGCCCTCGCTCTTGATCCGGAACAGATCCTTCTCACTGCCCGGCACGCGCAACATGTCGCCGAACGAACAGAAGATCACGTCGGGCCGCGACGCGATCTCCAGCGCCTTGTCGATCATCTCCAGCGGAGTGACGCACACCGGGCAGCCGGGACCGTGGATCATCTCGATCTCGTCGGGGAGCAGCTGGTCGATTCCATGGCGGATGATCGAATGCGTCTGCCCGCCACACACTTCCATGATCGCCCAGCGGCGGGTGGTGGCCGCACGGATCTGGTCGACGAGCTTGCCCGCCAGGTCGGGGTCGCTGAATTCGTCCAAGTACTTCATGACTTCACCTCGGTTGTTGCAGTGCTGCCCGGAACGGGCACTCCAGCTTGCTTTGCCGCGATCTCGAATCCGTCGCCGAATTCCTCGTTGAGCACGCCGAGGTGCTCGAACTCGGCCAGTGTCCGTTTCGCCGACTCCTCGTCGAGTCGTTGGATCGCAAAACCCACGTGCACGACGACGTACTCGCCGATGACCGCATCGGGGATGTACTGCAGACAGACGTCCTTCTGGATGCCGCCGAAATCGACGAGCGACATCAGGGTGCCGTCACGGTCGGACAAACTCAGGATCTTTCCTGGAACCGCTAGACACATGGGCGTCCTCCTTCTCTCATACCGAATTCCCCACCAACAGCTGGCCGAGCGCGATGCCGCCATCGTTCGGTGGTACGTGGCGATGCGTGATCACGTCGAATCCCTTGGCCTGCAACCCGTGTACGGCCAGCCGCAGCAGCAGCGCGTTCTGGAACACTCCACCCGACAGTGCGACGGTGCGTGGTCCGGAGCCGTTGACTTCCGCGAGGTCGCAGATCAGGTCGGCGACCGCCCGGTGGAAGCGTGCGCCGATCACGCCCGCGGGCACGCGAGCGCGGACGTCGGCGATCACGGCCGACAGCACCGCGGCGGCGTCGATCTCTGCCGGAAGGTGCGCGGTGTCGATGCCGAAGGCGTACCGGCCGGGGCCGCAGTCGACGCCGCGGCTGAGACCTTCGAGTTCGATCGCCGCCTGCGCCTCGTAGGCGACCTCCTGACGCACGCCGGCCAGCGCGGCGACGGCGTCGAACAGTCGGCCCATGCTGGAGGTCGGGGCGCAGGCGAGGCCCGTCTCGAGTTGATGACGCAGCACGCGGCGTTCGTCCTCGGGACAGGCGCGCACCGGCGGCAGGTCTGGGTCCCAGGCGATTCCGGCCGCCCACAGGTGCGCCAACGCCATCCGGTAGGGACGCAGGACGCTGACGTCGCCACCGGCAAGTGGGACGTACTTGAGGTGGGCCAACCGGCGGTACTCCTTGTAGTCGGCGAGCATCATCTCGCCGCCCCAGATGGCACCGTCGGGGCCGTAGCCGGTGCCGTCGAAGGCGAAGCCGAGTACCTGGTCGGAGCCGTCCAGCCCGTGTTCGGCCATCACGGATGCGATGTGGGCGTGGTGATGTTGTACGTGCCGAACGGGTTTCGTGCCGCAGTGGCGGCTCGCCCATGCCGTCGAGCGATAGCCCGGGTGGGCGTCGGCGACGACGACCTCCGGGTCGACGCCGGTGAGTGCACGTAGGTGACGCTGAGCGGCGTCGAATGCCGACAGCGTGGCGAGATCGTCCATGTCGCCGATGTGCTGGCTCAACCAGGCGTACTTGCCCTCGGCGACGGCGAGGGTGTTCTTCAGGTCGGCTCCGACCGCGAGGGTCGGCGGCACGCGGATCGGAAGGGCGACCGGCAGCGGGGCGTAGCCGCGGGACCGCCGGATGGGTAGTTGAATGCCGTCCACGACACGGACGACGGAGTCGTCACACGGCACCAGGATCTCCCGGTCGTGCATCAGCCAGCCGTCGGCCAGGCCCGCGAGCCGGGCGAGTGCGTCGTCGTCGGTGAAGCAGATCGGCTCACCACCGAGGTTGCCGGACGTCATCACCAGAACTCGCGGGGCCGACTCGTCGCCGGGAAGCCCGAACAGCAAGGCGTGCAACGGCGCGTAGGCCAGCATCACGCCGAGGTCGGGGTTGTGCGGTGCGACCGCATCGACCACCGTGGCCGCGGCGCGGCGCGGAACCAGAACGATGGGGCGCTGCTGCCCGGTGAGCACCCGGGCCGTGGCATCGTCGACCTCGCCGACCTCGCGCGCGCCGTCCAGGTCGGGCACCATCACCGCGAACGGCTTGTCGCCGCGTCTCTTTCGCACGCGCAGTTCGGCGACGGCGGCGGCGTTGCCCGCGTCGCAGGCCAGGTGATAGCCGCCGATGCCCTTGACGGCGAGGATCCCACCGTCGCGCAACAGGTGGCGGGCACGCTGCAGGCCGTCGTCCGCGCCTGCGGTGTGGCCGTCATCGTCCCGAAAGCTCAGGGCGGGACCACAGTTGGGGCAGCAGACGGGCTGCGCGTGGAAGCGGCGGTCAGCGGGGTCGGCGTACTCGCGGGCGCAGTCGGCGCACATCGGGAAGCGCGCCATCGTCGTCGCTGCGCGGTCGTAGGGGAGTGACGCGATGATGGTGAAGCGGGGACCGCAGTTGGTGCAGTTGACGAACGCGTGGCGGTAACGCCGGTCGGCCGGATCGCGTTGTTCTGCCGCGCAGTCCGCGCACATCGCGACGTCGGGGGAGACCAGCGTGCGGCCACCGCCCGATCGCGACGTGTCGGCGATCTCGAACCCGGTGCCGCCGACGACCGGAATGTCCTGATCCTCAATGCCGTCGATGACCGCCAGCGGAGGTGGTCGCTGCACCAAGACGCCCAGGAACGCGGCGACGTCCTGCTCGTCACCCTCGACCTCGATGATCGCCCCGGAGGTGTCGTTGCGCACCGACCCGGAAAGCCCAAGGGCGGCCGCGGTGGTGTAGACGAACGGCCGGAATCCCACGCCCTGGACGACGCCATGGACGCAGATCCGCTTCCTGCGCCGACCGGTGACGGCCGAGGCGAGCGAAGCGACGGGGGATGGCGTAGTCATGGCCCTGACTCGTCGCCGCTGCCCATGAGCTTCAGGCCCGCCATCGCGGCGTCGGCCCCTGCCTGGTCGGTCTTCTCGACGACGAAGCCCATGTGAATGATCACCCAGTCGCCTGCGGTGAACGTCTCCTCGGGCAGCATGCCGATGTTGACCTTGCGGGGTTCGCCTGCAACGTCGACGAGTGCCAGCTGGTCGCCGTACCCGTCGACCATTCCGAGGACCTGGCCAGGGATTCCGAGACACACGGCTCAGCCCTCCGCGGACGTCGTGGTGTCGGCGGCGAGGCTGCGGGTGGCGAGGTCGGCGAGCACGTCGTTGATCGCCGCCACGGCGGCGGGCACCGCAGCGGACACCGGCTCCGATAGACCCATGCCCTCGTCGACGTTCTCGACTTCGCAGCCCACGACGATGGTCGGCGGCGCGGTCCCGCCCAGTGCGGTCAGCGTGGCGAATACGGCGGCCGGATCCATGCTGTGGGCTTCTAGACCGGCCGTGGGAGAGAGGGTTTCGTGATCGGCTTCGAAGACGTGGAGTCTGCCGGGCGCGCCCTGATTTGGTAGCGCGTCGACGAGCACGAGTGCGCGCCACTCCTCGAGGAGGTCGTACGCGAGGTGCATGCCCCTGATTCCGTAATCGATCAGATGCACGTCATCAATCCGGGACTGTCCGACGACATGGCGCATCACCTCGGGTCCGAAACCATCGTCTCCGAGGAAGATGTTGCCGATTCCGGCGACCAGGATGCGGGCTGTCATCTGGTTGACGAATCGGTACTACATGTTCCGCATCTTCATGTATCGCCGCACATCAGGGATGGAGCGGAGCCCGATCAGCACTCCTCCCACCAACACCACGGCAACGACACCTGTTGCTACCCAACCAACTACGTCCATCATGAACTCCTATCTGGACTGACAACTCGAGCATCGAGCGGTTCGACCTCGTCCGGCGCGAAATACAGGTAACGGCCGTAGGAATCGGGCATCTCGACGTCTGGATCGTCCTCGACGATGACGCCGACGTACTTCTGACCGTCGACGTCCTCGTGCACCGAGGTCACGCGCGCGGACTTGCCCGCGAAGAAGATGTCCTGCGCGTCGGCGCGCCGGCTCGGCCGCAGTCGGACCCGGCTGCCCGCGGCCACCCTCACCCCGTTCACCAGCACGGCATCGAGGTCGGGCCGGACAGCGGTGTCGGCCAGCGGATCCCACCAGTCGACCCCTTCGGGGATCTCTGGGATCAGGCCCGCGGACCTCATCTCCTCGTCAAGTGCCTCGAATCCAGTCCTCGCGCCACTTTCCGCATGCGGGTTGCGCAGGATGCCGTGCAACTGCTGCATCGACTCGGGCGACATCGAATCACACCGGTCGATGAGTTCGGCGGCCAACGGGTCGGTCGCCCGAGCCTGCGCCTTCTCCTCGTCGGTCATCGTCATCACCCGAAGCGTGAGGATCTCGTCGATCTCGGTCGAGTCGAAGAGTGCACCCTCGCTCTGTTCGGCGATCTCGGGATGGTCGTAGAGGATGATCGGCGAGATCAGCAGTAGATCGCGTTCGCCTGGCCGCCCGGCGAGCACCGGGAAACAGCGGTGCCGGGTGCATCGGGATACCGGTCCCGCCGCGGAGTCGGGCGGCTCGAGAAGTGAAACGAATTCTCCGCCAACGACTTCGCCGATGACGTGGGTTCCGATCAGCGACGTGGCGATCGCGGCGTCCTTGTCCACCGCGGCGGGGCCGGTGTTCCGGACTGTCACGCTGACCCGGTTCAGACCGTCGTCGCGTTCGACGGCGATGCTCAGTTCGGCCTGAAGTGCCGACCTGGTGCGGATGAGCCTGCCACCGTCGACGTCCTCGGTGTCCTTGCCCGCAGTGACTTCGATCGGCAGGGTGCGTGGCCGATCGAGGTCGGCGAGATCGAACGGCCCGAAGGACAGTTCGCGCTCCACCGCCTCGTCCCAGGTGACCCATGATCGAGATCCGCTGGTCAGTTCGTCGACGGGTTCGAACGCTCCGCCGCCTGCGTCGCGCTCGGCGCGGCGGTGCTGCAGCTGGAGGAACCGCACGACCAGCGTCAGCTGTGTTTCCCGTCGCTTCGCTCGCCCCAGTTCGCTGTCGCCGTCGATAAGGAACTGCGCCGACAGCGTGTCGTCCTCGCCGAGTCCGGCATCCGATGCACCTGGTGGTCCCAGCACCCCGAATTGCCAACGGGATTGGTTCTTGCTGGAGGTGGCGCGGTAGGGATAGAGCAGGTAACCCTCGTAGAGCACTGCGTCGGCGATGGCCCGGGCCCGGTCCCACGTGGCAGTCACCGGACCTCCTCGGGCCGGGACGCCTGAGCCAGCAGCGTGGTCACCGCATCCTCGAAGTCGAGCATTCCGCGGGCCGACTTGTAGGCGGCGAGCGCGGCGACCGTGTCGTGCCCGAGCCGCACCCACCCGGCGTTCGGATAGTGCGAGCGAATCAGATCCCGCCACACCGACACCGGCATCTCGTGCTGAGCTTCGCATTCCCATGACACCTGGCGCACCGAGAACCCACGTTCGCCCTGGACGAAAACCGTTCCGCTGAATAGGAACAACAGCGGGATGGCACCGTCGCGCAGGGCGTGCAGATACTTCGACGCGGCAACCTCGAAGTCGTAGGTGCACTCCAGCGGCATCGAGATCTCGGTGACGCCGGTGAAGCCCTGCACCATGGCGGTGCTGTGCTGCCAGAGGAACGTGCGCTGGGTGTTCACCCACCTCTCGCGGGGCCCGAAGAGGTCGAGCAGACCGTCGGCCTCCTCGTCGGAGTAGGGACGCCGCAGCGGCTCGATGCGAATCTGGCAGCGCAGCGCGATGGCCTGGATCGGCTCGTCGTCACTGGCGACGATGCCGATGCGCGCGGTGAGCCGCGGCGTCACCGAATACGGTTCGGCGAGCACGTCCAGAATGGTGAACGTCAGGTCGCTCACGTGCTGGCCACCTTGCTTCGCGTCTTGATCCGATCGAAGAACTCGTCGACGAAATCGCGTACCTCGTAGCCACCGTCGAAGCCCCGCCACAACATTCGCAACCTGCCGACGAACTCGTAGCAGGCGTCGATGGGCACCAGATAGCACTCGGCTTCGGCATTGAGTTCCGGATCGGCGTGATCGCGATCGGGCACGCGCACCAACAGTGCTTCGACGTCGTCCGCGAGCATCTTCATGCGGGTGTCGGCGCCGCTGATGCTGCTCCAGGCGTCGAGGTCCAACTCGGATTCGGTGGCACCTGCGGGCCCAGGGTAGAAGGCCACGGTCTTGTCCATGTCGGAGTTGTGGAAGAAGAACGCCAGCCCGACGGGGATCTGCAGCGCTTCCCAGGCGCGACGGTCCAGGGTGAAGTCGGGGAAGGTGAGGTACCGATCCGGCACCGCCCGATAACGCAGCTTGGCATGCGGATCGGAGAACAACAGATAACAGCCGCGGCAGGTGCACATCAGTTGGCGCGCTGCGACGTTCACCACGTGTTGGTGCTCATCGGCGATGGGCTCGGCGCACATCTCGCACCGTTCGCCTGCCGGTTGGGCGGGGCGCTTGTTGGCTCGGATCTTGGCCAGAACGTCGTAAGCTCCTGCCATCACATCACCCCGGTGGCCTCGGCGATGACCGCCACCGACAGGACACCGTCGCGCAGCAGCAGCGGGATCGGGTCGAGATGAGGTGCGTCCTCGCCGACGTCACCCATGCTCGCGCCGGCGTGCACCGCGTCGAAGTGCGCGTGGCAGCGCGGACAGCGCAGTACGGCCTCGCCGATCGGTGCGCCCATCGGGCGGTGCAACTGCGCACCCGCCAGCGTTTCGCCGCAGCTGCCGCACCGGTCGTGGTAGGTGAACAGCTCGTCGCCGATGCGGCAGGCCAGGATCGGTACTCCGGCGACCAGGAATCCGCCGACCTCGCCGCTGCCAAGATCGGAGATGTCGGGAACCGGGTGCCAGGCAGCACCTGCGGTGTCCCTGGTGTGCACGCGGCTCATCAGGGAATCCACCGAGATGAGGCCAGGGGACCCAGACGACGCCGCGGCGCTATCTGGTTCCGGGGCAACGACTTCGATCGTCGCAATCTCGGGTGCCGCCGCGCGGACGGCGTCCTCGACGGCGAATTCCAGGGTGACCGCCGAGGACGGGCAACTCTTGCAGCTGCCCGCGAACTGCAGGCGAACCACGTCGTCGACCACCTCCAGCAGCGTGACGTCGCCACCGTGCGAACCGAGATATGGCCGAACGCTGTCCAGCGCATCCTCGATCCTGCGTTCCACACCGTGCGGGTGGAGTCCGTGCACGAGCAAGAGGCTTGCGACGAGTTCGTCGGCCGCGAACTGGTTGATCAGGTCGGGAGCCGACGACCGCGCGGCGATCGACACCATTCGCTCGAGCGCTGCCCCGTACAGCTCCGTCAGCTCACCGGCCAGTTGCTCGGTGCGCTCGCGCACCACCGTGCCGCTGCCCGCGCTGGCGTCCAGCAGGATCTGGATGCGATCGCCTGCTGTCCGCCATCGCATGTCGTCGTCGTCGTGTGCCTCCGGGCTTTGTCGTCCAGTCGAGGCCATGTATCACTCCCCAGTTACGGACTGGGTCGGTGAGTGCAGTTTCTCGATCGACTTCCCGTCACCGAGGTACATGTGTACCCCGCATGGCAGGCATGGGTCGAAGCTGCGGACCGTCCGCATGATGTCGATGCCCTTGAAGTGCTCGCGATCGTTCTCCTCGAAGATCGGTTGGCCCTGGACGGCGTCCTCGTACGGTCCAGGGGTTCCGTAGCTGTCACGCGGATTGGCGTTCCACGGGGTGGGCGGATACGGGTGGTAGTTCGCGATCTTGCCGTCCCGAATCACCATGTGGTGGCTGAGCACACCGCGTACCGCCTCGGTGAAACCGCAGCCGATGGCCTCGTCGGGCACCGTGAACTTCTCCCACGTCTTGGTGCGCCCGGCACGGATCTCGATCAGCGCCTGCTCCGCGAAGTGCAGTGCGCACCCGGCGGCGTAGGCCTGGAAGTAGGTGCGGGCCCTGTTGCGTTCGATTGTGTTGCTGCCGTGCACCGGAATCTTCCATTCGAACGAGACGGGACCCTTGAGCGCCGTCTTCGGCAGGTTGATCTGAACGCTGTGTCCAGTGGACACGACGTACCCACCGGCGTCGACGAGACCCGCGAGCGCCGTGCTCCACAACCGCGCTAGGGGACCGCCACCGGTATCGAGCGCCAGATGGTCCTTGCCGTCGAACCAGCGCGGTGACATGACCCAGCTGTACTTGTCGTCCATGTCGCGCTTCTGCGGCTTGGGATTGGTGTGCTGATTCCACGGATGACGCCGGTCGACCGGGTTGCCAAGCGGATCGGTCTTGACGAACATCTCCTGGTCGGTCCAGTCGTCGTAATAGCTGCTGCCCAACAGGATTCGGATGCCAAGGTTGATGTCGACAAGCGAGTGGGTGTGCAACTTGCCGTCGATCACCACGCCGGGCGTGACGAACATCTTGTTGCCCCACATCTCCATGTCCTTGTAGGAGAAGTTGCAGTATTCGGGATCCTGGAAGGAGCCCCAGCAGCCCAGTAGCGTCCGCCGTAATCCGACCTGCTCGTAGCCGGGCAGCGCCTCGTAGAAGAAGTCGAAGAGATCGTCGTGCATCGGCACGACCTTCTTCATGAACTCGACGTAGCGCATCAGCCGGGTGATGTAGTCGGTCATCAGCTGGATGGTGGCGACGGTGCCGACACCGCCCGGGTACAGCGTGGAGGGGTGAACGTGCTTGCCCTCCATCAGGCAGAACATCTCTCGCGTCCAGCGGCTGACCACCAGCGCCTCACGGTAGAACTCGCCCGTGAAGGGATTCAGGGCCCGCATGATGTCGGCGATGGTGCGATAGCCGTGTGCCTCCGAGTTCGGGGAAAGCGTGTTCTCGGCCTTGGCCAACACGCTCGGGTTGGTCTCGGAGACCATCTTCTCGCAGTAGTCGACGCCGACCAGATTCTCCTGAAAGATGTTGTGGTCGAACATGTATTCCGCGGCTTCGCCAAGGTTGACGATCCACTCGCCGAGGTTGGGTGGCTTGACGCCGTAGGCCATGTTCTGCGTATAACACGAGCAGGTGGCGTGGTTGTCACCGCAGATCCCGCAGATGCGACTGGTGATGAAGTGCGCGTCGCGCGGATCCTTGCCCTTCATGAAGATCGAGTAGCCGCGGAAGATCGACGACGTGCTGTGGCACTCCACGACTTCGCGGTTCTCGAAGTCGATCTTGGTGTAGATGCCGAGGCTGCCGACGATCCTGGTGATCGGATCCCACGACATCTCGACGAGTTGTTTCGGGTCCTTCTTGGTGTGCTGAGGTCCGGGAACTGTGGTTGTCATTGAGTTTTGCCTTTCTCTGCGATGCGGCACCTACCAGGTGCGCTTCGCTCCTGTGGTCAGTTCCTTGCCCGGATGCCGCCACTTCGGCTCTTTGTCGACGGTCTTGCCGGTGATGTGGCGCAGATTGCGAATCACCGACCCATAGAGGCCAGACGCGGTTGTCGAGATCTTGCCGCCCGGTGGCTCATCCATGAAGGGCATGAACTTGTCGGGGAAGCCCGGCATCGTGCATCCGATGCAAATACCGCCGACGTTGGGGCAGCCTCCGACACCGTTGATCCAGCCCCGCTTCGGCACGTTGCACTTGACGACCGGACCCCAGCAGCCAAGCTTCACAATGCATTTCGGTGACCCATACTCGGTCGCGAAATCGCCTTGCTCGTAGTAGCCGGCCCGGTCGCACCCCTCGTGCACGGTGTTGCCGAACAGCCATTGCGGTCGCAGTGCGTCGTCGAGTGGAATCATCGGCGCCTGACCGGTGGCCATGTACAGCAGGTAGGTCAACGTCTCGGAGAGGTTGTCACCCTGGATGGGGCAGCCGGGCACGCACACGATCGGAATGCCCGCCTTGCTCTTCCAGTCCCAGCCGAGGTAGTCCGGCACGCCCATCGCGCCGGTCGGGTTTCCCGCCATCGCGTGGATGCCGCCGTACGTCGCGCAGGTGCCGACGGCGACGATCGCGGTGGCCTTCGGGGCGAGCCGGTCCAGCCATTCACTGGTGGTGATCGGCTGGTTGGTGGCCGGGTCGTTGCCGAACCCGCACCAGTACCCCTCCTTGTGCAAGTTCTCGTTGGGGATCGACCCCTCGACGACCAACACGAACGGTTCCAATTCGCCGCGGTCGGCCTTGAAGAACCATTCGAGGAAGTCGTCCGCGCCACCGGCGGGTCCGCACTCGAAGTCGATGAGCGGCCAGTGCACCGCTATCTGGGGCAAACCGGGGAGTGCACCGAGCGCGATTTCCTCGATGCTTGGTTGGGTGGCGCCAGTCAAGGCCACCGAATCACCGTCACAACTCAAACCAGCATTGATCCAAAGAACGTGGATCAAGGTTTGTTCCGCTTTGACTGCTGCCTCACTTGGCATTTGTCACAGCTCTCTGGGGGCCGGGCTGGGGCCCTCACGACCGGGAGCCGGGCTGGGCTCCCTGTGTCACAGGGTGGACTTAGCGCCCTCTTCTTGACCGCTGGTTCTCGGTTTACGCGCCGCAGATTGTCTTGTCAACGTAAGTTTGTGACATTCGCCATATCGTTTAAACCTTGACGGTGTGGTCAATCCACTGGTACCAGGTTTCGATGCCCTCGCCCGTCGTCGCCGACACGGGGAGCACTTGAACGCGCGGATTGACGGATCTGGCGTTGGCCGCGCAGACTTCGAGATCGAAGTCCACGTAGGGCAGTAGGTCGATCTTGTTGATCAGGACGAGTTCGGCCGCGGCGAACATGTGCGGGTACTTCAGCGGTTTGTCCGCGCCCTCGGTGACCGAGATGACGACCACCATGGCGCGCTCGCCGAGATCGAAGAGTGCCGGACAGACCAGGTTCCCGACGTTCTCGATGAACAGCAGGGTCCCCGGTTCCGGATCGAGGGTGTCCAGCGCACGACGGACCATGTCCGCGTCGAGGTGGCATCCCGCGCCGGTGTTGACCTGGACTGCCCGGCAGCCGGTGGCCCGGATCCGTTCGGCGTCGAGCAGTGTTTCCTGGTCGCCCTCGATGACGGCGATGGGTCGTCGCCCGTCGAGACCTCTGATGGTGCGCTCGAGGAGTGTGGTCTTGCCCGCTCCCGGTGAGCTGGTGAGGTTGTAGGCCCTGATGTCGCGTTCGGCGAGCCAGTCCCGATTGCGCTCGGCGAGCTGATCGTTCTTCGCAAGCACCCTCTGTTCGAGCGAGATGGTCTCGGTGTGGGGGTGCTCGTGGTCGTGCGGATGGTCGTTGTCATGTGGATGGTCGTGCGGATGTGGATGGTCGTGTGGGTGATCGTGGGCCTCGCCCGCGAGGGTCACCCTCGCGCCGTCCTCACCGCAGCCGCAGGTCGCGCACATGATCAGCTCACTTCCATCGAGAGGATTCTCAGATCCCGGCCGGCCAGTACCTCGACATCGGCACTGCCGCAGGGACACAACAAGATTGGGTCGGTCAGCTCGAAGTGCGCATCGCAGCTTCGGCATCGGGCCGCACCGGGGAGTATGTCGACATCCAGTCGGGCGCCGTCGGCGACGGTGCCCTCGGTCGCCAGCTCGAAGCAGAACGTCATGGCATCGGGCACGACGGCGCACAATGCGCCGACCTCCAGCTTCACGCTGTGCACGCGGCGACCGGCGGCGTGCTCGCACACCGCTTCGACAAGACTCTGCGTCAACGCCATCTCGTGCATGTCCGCCCCGCTCTGGGCTCCGATGACCCCACGATAGGCCCGCCGCGTGGCGGCGGGCGAGCAGATCCGGATCTTCGTCGGGGACTCGGCGTGTCAACTTGAATCGAACAGGTGTTCGTCTACTGTGGGCATTGTTCGACGGCGAGACGCTGGTCAGGCCCACTTGTCGGTGGGGACCCCTAACGTCACGGCCAACTGATCGAACACCGATCAACCGAACAACTGGACTTACCAAGAGGGATGGAGACCCACACCATGGCACAAGCCCCCGATCGCGAGAAGGCCCTCGAGCTTGCACTCGCTCAAATCGAGAAGAGTCACGGCAAAGGCTCGGTGATGCGACTCGGCGACGAGGTGCGTGCGCCGATCTCGGTCATCCCGACCGGGTCGATCGCCCTTGACGTGGCGCTCGGCATCGGCGGGTTGCCGCGCGGCCGAGTGGTCGAGATCTACGGCCCGGAATCCTCGGGTAAGACCACCGTCGCACTGCACGCGGTGGCCAATGCCCAGGCCGCAGGCGGCATCGCGGCCTTCATCGACGCCGAGCACGCGCTGGATCCCGACTACGCCAAGAAGCTGGGCGTGGACACCGATTCGCTACTGGTCTCTCAGCCGGACACCGGTGAGCAGGCGCTCGAGATCGCCGACATGCTGATCCGGTCCGGTGCGCTGGACATCCTGGTCATCGACTCGGTTGCCGCGCTGGTGCCGCGTGCGGAGATCGAGGGCGAGATGGGCGACAGCCACGTCGGCCTGCAGGCCCGGCTGATGAGCCAGGCGCTCCGCAAGATCACCGGAGCCCTGAGCAACTCGAACACGACCGCGATCTTCATCAACCAGCTCCGCGAGAAGATCGGCGTCATGTTCGGCTCGCCCGAAACGACAACGGGCGGAAAGGCGTTGAAGTTCTACGCCTCCATCCGGCTGGACGTGCGGCGCATCGAGACGCTCAAGGACGGCACCGACGCGGTCGGCAACCGGACCCGCTGCAAGGTCGTCAAGAACAAGATGGCGCCGCCGTTCAAGCAGGCCGAGTTCGACATCCTGTACGGCAAGGGCATCTCGAAGGAGGGCTCGCTCATCGACATGGGTGTCGAGCACGGCTTCGTCCGCAAGTCCGGTTCCTGGTTCACCTACGAGGGTGAGCAGTTGGGCCAGGGCAAGGAGAACGCCCGCAACTTCCTGATCGAGAACCCCGATACGGCCGCAGAGATCGAGAAGAAGATCAAGGAAAAGCTCGGCATCGGTGCGGTGCTGACCAACGAGCCCGTCAATGTCGAACCCCTGCCCGCTCCCGTCGACTTCTGAGTCGCCGCAAGCGGATTCGGGTTCCCGCGAAGAGCAGGCGCGGGCCTTGTGCCTGCGCCTGCTCACCGCGCGGGCGCGGACCCGGGCCGAGCTGGCAGGGCAGCTGACGAAGCGGGGCTACCCCGATGACGTCAGCGCCACGGTACTGGACAGGCTGGCCGACGTCGGTCTCGTCGACGACGAGGACTTCGCCGAGCAGTGGGTGCGCTCCCGGCACGTCAACGCCGGAAAGGGCAAGCGGGCCTTGGCTTCCGAACTGCGGACCAAGGGCATCGACGACGAGGTGATCGCCGTCGTACTGGCCGACATCGACGCCGACGCCGAACGGGTTCGGGCCGAGCAGCTCGTCGCCGACAAGCTGCGTCGCGAGCGCCTTACCGACGGCACCGACGACGTCAAGGTGGCGCGCAGACTGGTGAGCATGCTGGCCCGTCGGGGCTACCACCAGTCGATGGCCTTCGACGTGGTCAAGGTGGCGTTGGCCAGCGAGCGGGAACGCAGGCGGGTGTAGCAACTTGAGTGCAGATCAGGGTTTCTCGTTGGTGCCCGGTTCTTCCTGAGGCGCGTTGTCCTTCTGAGGCGCGTTGTCGGTGTCGCCCTTGTCCGCAGGCGCCGCATCGGGCTTGGAGCGTGCTTCATCAGCGCCACCCTTGTTGGCCTGCGTCGCGTCATCGCGATCCGTGGCAGCGACGCCACCCGCGTCGGTCGTGCCGGTGGTGGCGCTTCTGACGTCGCCTTGAGCGCTGACCGTCGAATCCGTGACGGTGTCGGGTGTCTCGACGACCGATATCGCTGGCTTCGGCTTCTTCGGCTGCTCCGTGACGGTGTCTTCGGCGGGGGACGCAGTTCTCACCGAATCCTTGGCATCCTTCGCGGTTTCGACGTCGTCGGACCGCCGTTCGGTCGCTGCCTGCGACGTGGTCTGGCGCGCGGATGCCGGCGCGGGACCGACCGAGACGGGCTCCGCGCTGGCGGGCTCGGCCTGCGTCGACGCTGCCGTCAGGCCTGCGGTCACCGAGGCCACCAACTGGCCGACGACGCCTGCCGCGAAGGCCGCGAAGGCGATGGTGGTGCTACTGACGGTGGTCATGACATCTCGTATGACCTTCGCCAGGAAGTCGAGCTGAAAGTTCACGTACTCCGTTGCGAAACCGACCAATTCGCGGCCCGCATCGATTTCGACGTCGGCGAAGGTCTGCAGGGCCCGGCCGACCGCGACGGGAAGGGGTGTGCCGTTCTGGATGTCTTGTAGCAGGGTCCCGGGTATCGGGATCTGGCGCGCGAAGAGCTGCGCCCCGGTCACGACGAAATCCGTGACGAAAGCGATATGGAAGCCCACCTGTTGACCCACGAGATCGAACGGCTGAATCGACGCCACCGTCGTTGGCGCTGCCAGCGGTTGTACCTGCGCCGCCAGCGCAATGGGTGGCGGTTCAGGCCGGGTGGGGCGCGGTGCGACGGGCGTGACGACCAGGGCGCTGGCCCCGAGCACCGCAACTCCAGACGTCAGGCACGAACGAATGAACCCAATCATGGCAACTCCCCATTGAGTGCGTCAGCTGGTCATCCGGTCACGCGCAATATTGCGCGAACCACACTTAGGACACGGACGGGGAGTGCGCAGGGTTCAAACGCGCCGGGATCAGATGGTGCCGCCTGCGCCTGCGCCGAACGAACCCTGCGTGACCGTTGTGTCCGCGTGCAGCGGGTCCGGACCACGCTTCGATTGTCGTAGCCGGCGTTCCACCCACGTCGCGAAACTCGACAGCGTGAAGTTGACGGCGATCATCAACAACGCGACGACGATCAGCGCGGGGATGTAGTTGCTATATGCGGCACCGACGTTGGTGCCCTGGCGGACCATCTCGAGGAACGTGATCTGGTAGCCGATCGCGGTGTCCTTCAGCACCACCACCAGCTGCGAGATGAGCACCGGCAGCATCGACGTGACCGCCTGCGGGAGCAGGATGGCCCGCATGGTCTGGCCCCAGCGAAGGCCAAGCGCCGACGCGGCTTCCCCCTGCCCCTTCGGCAACGCGTTGACGCCGGATCTGACGATCTCGGCGATGACCGCACCGTTGTAGAGCGTGAGGCCGGTGATCACGCCTGCGAGTGCCAGATACTTCGACGGGACGACGTCGTACTGCGCGTAGAGGAAGTACGCGAAGATCATCATGATCAGCACGGGCACCGCGCGGAAGAACTCCACGAATATCGCACAGAACCAACTGATCACCGGTTGATGCGAGAGTCTGCCGACGCCGAGGAGGAAGCCGAGCACGAGCGCAAGCACGATCGACACCGCGGCGGCGGTCAGCGTGCCCTGGATGCCCGGCAGCAGATAGGTCTTCCACAGGTTGCCGGTGAGGAACGGCTCCCACTTCGCGGCCGTCAGTTGGCCCTTGGCCTCCAGCGCCGAATACACGAACCAGATCACCACCAGCGTCACCACGACGGCGATCGCCGAAATGACGTGGTTGCGAACACGCGCACGGGGACCCGGCGCGTCGAAGAGGACAGACGACCCGCTCATCTCGCCACCGCCAGCCGTTTGCCGAGCCATCCGAACAACAACCCCATCGGCAACGTCAGCACGACGAACCCGGCGGCAAAGATACCGCTGATCAGCAGCAGATCGGCCTGGTTCTCGACCATCGTCTTCATCAACAACGCCGCCTCGGCCACCCCGATCGCCGAGGCGATCGTGGTGTTCTTCGTCAACGCGATCAGCACCGAACCGAGCGGGATCAACACCGAACGAAAGGCCTGCGGCAGCAACACGATTCGCAGGTTCTGGCTGAACGTGAAGCCCAGCGATCGCGCAGCCTCCGCCTGCCCGAGCGGAACGGTGTTGACACCCGACCGCACCGTCTCGCACACGAATGCCGCCGTGTAGACCGACAATCCCAACACCGCGAGCCGGAAGTTGCTGTCGTCGATCGACGTCGGCGAATTCTTGTCCACCAGCGTGATCTGCAGTGTCTGTGCGAGACCAAACGAACAGAACAGCAGGATCAGTGTCAGTGGCGTGTTGCGGACCACGTTGACGTATGCCGTTCCGATCCAGACCAGCATCGGCACTGGCGATAGCCGCATCGCGGCCAGCAGGGTGCCCAAA
>Ga0193716_1000315_pt1 | contig 30582 bp, 30 predicted proteins | sample U2c1metaG_FD_145901 | JGI IMG/M metagenome (GOLD analysis project Ga0193716, IMG submission 145901) | Soil microbial communities from a riparian zone of the East river system, Colorado, United States - U2c1 | ecosystem: Environmental > Terrestrial > Soil > Riparian zone | place: USA: East River...
TGCTTCTCGATTACAGGCAAAGTGGATCTTTACCTTGCGAAACACCAGAGAAGTTCAATCGACCCCAATCGTCGTTGATGGAGTGATGTACGTAACCTCCGCCAATGAGTGCTATGCGATCGATGCCGGCAGCGGTCGCCAGATCTGGCATTATCAGCGTTCGCGCACCCGGGGCATTACCGGAGTTGCTGCGGGAGGCGCGAACCGCGGAGCCGCAATTGCTGGCGATAGAGTATTTATGGCCACTGATAATGCTCATCTGATCGCGCTAAACCGAATAACGGGAGCGCTTGTGTGGGAGACCGAGATGGTCGACTGGCACGACAACTACAATGCCACCGGAGCTCCTCTGGTGGTTGGAAAAATGGTGATCTCTGGCATCGCGGGCGGAGATGACGGCGCGCGTGGCTTTGTGGCGGCATACGATCAAACTTCGGGCAAGGAAGTGTGGCGTTTCTGGACGGTTCCGAAGCGTGGTGAACCAGGTTCAGAAACATGGCAAGGAACAGGAATTGATCATCCAAGTGGTGCGACCTGGATGACGGGGACCTATGACAAAGATTTGAACACCCTTTACTGGCCCGTCGGTAATCCCGGCCCTGATCTAATCGGAGACGACCGAGCTGGCGATAATCTTTATACCGACTCGATCGTTGCCCTCGATCCCGAGACTGGCAAGTTGAAATGGTACTTCCAGTTCACCCCGCATGACGTACATGACTTCGACGCCATGGCGCCCCCGTCGCTGATCGATGCATTGTGGGAAGGTAAACCACGCAAGCTGATGGTTCAGGCCAATCGTAACGGCTTCTTCTACGTGCTGGACCGCACCAACGGCAAATTTTTAATGGGACGCCCCTATACGAGTAAGTTGACCTGGGCAACGGGCCTGACCCCGGAAGGCCGCCCCATTATCGCCCCTGGCAACGAACCGACGCATGAAGGCGCCTTAATCTGCCCATGGCTAAACGGCGCGTCAAACTGGTATTCGGCCTCTTACAATCCGCTTACCTCTCTCTACTATGTCCAGACGAATGATAAATGTGGCATTTACACACGAACCGATATGCACTATCAACAGGGCCATGGCTTCATGGGAGGCTCATTCACTGCCGACCCATCCGACCCAGGACGACGTGTCTTACGTGCATTCGATATTCATACAGGCAAGGCTATGTGGGAACTTCCTGAGACCGGCTCAGGGGACACATTTGGCGGCGTCCTCAGCACAGCCGGCAATGTAGTTCTATACGGAGCGGATGACGGCTCTTTTTCAGCCGCAGACGCAAAGACGGGCAAGTCACTTTGGAATTTTCAAACCAATCAGCCTCCGCATGCATCCCCAATGACCTACATGTTCGACAACAAACAATTCGTTGCCCTTGCGACCGGTTCGGACATAATAGCGTTCGGCCTGCCAAATTAACCAGTAGTCCCAAAATCCAGCCGAGGATATACAGCCACAAGTCCGATAGTGGTGAACGCAACTCCAAGGGGCTAGCGGCAGGAAACCTGAGGTTTCATGACGGCGTTACCCTCGGCGACTAGAAGACTGCGAGTCACCATGCATCACGGCGACAGAGCGAGCGCCGAAAACATGAAAATAAATAGTGATGTGAGGCATTTCGCTTCATTTTGTTCCGCAGAGGAAATCTTTTTGCATCCTCAACATCGTATGTGACACGAATGCCGCATTGATTCTAGCCTTATTTTAGAGACTAGAGTCTACTTCAAATCCCCATGCCTCCAGCAGCTTCTCCGGAATGTATTTCGAATCCTTATTGGTTGTCTTCAGCGCTTTCGTAGCGTCGGCAAATGGTCGGACCCCTCATAAGCCAGCAGGTTAGCATTCTTTCAGCTTCGCCGACTGAATGGCTTCGTCCAGCGTATCTATGTGGTCGCGGAACATTTGCACAATACTGCAAAGATTGGTCGTTATCCCGCAGTTTCGGCTGATTGAGTGAGACGCGCAGGTTGCGTTTCCACTTTCGAGCGTCCAGCAGGGCGGACGAACGCTTACCTTTGAGTAATTGGGGGGATTCAAATGAATCACCTTCGGTCGACAGGATGCATGCTGCACACGCCGAGTTGGCCAGCTTGCTGGAACTGACACCGAAGGATTCTGGTGACCAGGTGAACACCCGTGAAGGCGATTAGCTGTCTCTGGGCTGTTCGGAGGTTTCTAACGTTTTTATGGAACAGACCGAAGTTCCCTGGTACCGGGATCCCTAAAAGGACGAGGCTGGACGAAACGTCGCCAACCGCGGCTAATGCCCAAGTCTTACCTCACATCGGCAACTCGATTCCGGCCGAACTCGGCGGTGCTTCGCACTGCAGCTAACATTTCTTGTCGTATTAATCCGCTGAATGGTTTGATCAGAATCCAATACGCACAAAAGCGTCGTCTTGTGGCGGCGTCAGCGCACAAAACTCGGGTCTCGGTCTTCAGCTCTGTGGCTCCGTTCGCCTGAGCACCTACTTCGAAGCTCCATGCCGCCTTCGCGGTTCCTGCAGGGGCAGGTGCGCGGAATTGAACAGGGTTGGGCGCGCGCAATTCTCCGCGAGCCCGCCAAAAGCGCCCAATTGTGCCGAGCACAAGTTCTTCGCCACGTCGCTCGTCAAGTAGAGCGAAACCTTCCAAAAGCATCTGGTCAAGAGTGAACCGCCGTCGAAACAGTTGGTCGTAAAAGCGGTGCCATGTCTTAACCGGTCGCGATGGAAACGATGGTAGTGTACGTACTGCATAGAGTGAGCGAGTTACGCCCCAATGGTCGAAGTTAGTCGTCCACAGACTTGCATAGACCGTCGCAGAAGACGCGACGATGCGCGTAGCACAACGAATTCGTACATCGAACTGAGGTAGGTACTCATCAAGAAGCATGCAACGCTCCATCAATCCGACGTCAACGCTCGAGGCCCAAACATCTTTAGACCCGGACAGTCTGCTCGAACATGTTCGCACTGAATTGAACGCTGATGAAAATGGCGGCCGGCGTTGAAGTGCATTTCGGTCCACGTACGACAAGCCGTGAAGAATTTTCCGAATCTACGACCGCAGTCTCCGATACTTTGTCATTTTTTCAGAACCTTGCGCACATGCTATGAGTGCGCACTAAGGATACGCATCGATCTTACGAAAGTAATGCTCGTTGACCGCCGCACTGTAACCCGCCTTCCCGCTTGCAAGAGCAAGGGTGTCGGGCCTAAAATTCTCACGCTTCCTTACGAATGGACCTCCACAAATGGAGGACCGCGGGCACAAGTGGCATGGGGCCGGGTCGTACATAATCCGAGTGTGTCGTCGACGATCGCCAGTATCACAAAGTTAAGACATCTGGAAGGCGCTATTGCTGTTCTGGTATTTCACTCCTCGCCTCTGAAAAGACAAACCTTGAAGAACCGTATTGGCAACATGTCTGACAGAGCTTGCTGATCATGTTTTGGCTCATTCTCACTCCACCGGTCTTTGCCGGCACGGCAGGCCGGAACTGCAGGCATAACAGAAAGGGCAATCCCTATGAACAGCAAACCTACAATACTCGTCATCACTTCCAACGCTGACTCGATTACTCTAAAGGATGGCAGGAAAGAGCACGCGGGCTACTATCTTAACGAGCTCGTTATACCCGTACAAGCAGCGCTCGATGCCGGCTACCAAATAGTTCTGGCTACACCTAATGGCACCAAGCCGATCATGGATCCTCAATCAGCCAAAGCGGCTCATTTCGGCGGCAGTGAAGAGGCCCTCCGAAAGGCACTCGACTTCCTTAACACCCACCCAGCGATGCAGAACCCGCGCTCATTCCGTTCCGTGATTGAGGAAGGTCTCGACAAATACATCGGGTTCTTCGCCCCAGGAGGACATCCACCGATGGTCGACCTGATGCAGGACCCCGACCTTGGCGAGATCCTTCGTTATGCCCATTCCACGGCAAAGACGACCGCGTTTCTCTGTCACGGACCAATTGCCTTAGCGGCGGCGATGCCGAAGGCGAAGGAATTCCGTGCGGCACTTGTAGCAGACAAGCCGGAAGAGGCCAAGAGGCTTGCTGAGGGTTGGCAGTATGCCGGTTACCGCATGACGATCTTTTCGAACGACGAGGAGCACTATGCAGAAGAGAACTACATGGGTGGCGGCAAAATTCCGTTCTACGTCAACGACGCTCTGAAAGTGGCCGGCGGCGACGTCTCCATCTCCGACAAAGGTATCTTCAAGCCGTTTGTGATCGAAGATCGTGAACTCATCACCGGCCAGAACCCGCCTTCCGACCACGAGATGGCTGACCGTTTTGTTAAGGCCCTTGATCGTGCCACTTCGAAAGCTGCGTAATACAAATGCACTTCGGAGGCTGCTCGGTTTGCAGGAGAGAACATGAGCAGCCACCGTTGTCCGGACGAGCCAGGAGCGGATCGAAAAAAAACGGTTGCGCAGCCGCTGATGTTTCCCGCCTGAAATTTCGGAAAGCTGAGGAATGGAGACAGAATCATGGCACAGAAGATATGGATGATTACGGGAGCTTCCCGTGGGTTTGGGGCTGAAATCGCAAAGGCTGTACTCGCTGTCGGGGATAAAGTTATTGCAACAGCCCGAAAGGTAAATGCGCTCGATCATTTGTCTAACAATCCGAACTCCTTTGGAGTTGCTCTTGATGTAACCGATGAACTGCAAGCGAAAAAAGCAGTTGATGCTGGACTGACACAGTTCGGTCGCATCGATGTACTGGTAAACAATGCTGGCTACGGACTGCTCGGTGCGGTCGAAGAGAGTAGCGCGCAAGAAGTCGAGAATATTTATCGGACGAACGTCTTTGGTCTCCTCAATGTAACGCGCGCTGTTCTCCCCTCAATGCGCAAACAAAAGTCTGGACACATCATCAATATCTCTTCGATCGGTGGTTATAGCTCTTATCCAGGTTGGGGAGTCTATTCGTCAACCAAGTTCGCAGTTGAGGGATTAACAGAATCTCTGCATGATGAACTTGCTCCCTTGGGTATTCATACGACGGTCGTAGAGCCAGGTTTCTTCCGGACAGATTTCCTTGATAGCAGCTCCCTGATTACTACTGCAAATGTCATCAGCGATTATGCAGACACGGTCGGCAAGATGCGCGACTCTTTGGGAGGCCACAACCACCAACAGCCGGGCGATCCCAGCAAGCTCGCCCAGGCGATTCTGCAACTCGTGAAGGCAGCTGAGCCGCCAGTGCGTTTGCCACTGGGGACAGACACGTTAAAACGAATTGCAGATAAGAACGGTTTTGTCGAAAAGGAAACCGCGATGTGGCGCACGGTTGCGGTGTCCACAGACTTCAAGTGAAGGGTGTCGCAGTGTCCTTAGAGGATGTCACAAAGGAGACAAGATGCAGTACAAAAATCTAGGGAAATCCGGACTGATGGTCTCTCGGGTGTGCCTTGGGTGCATGAGTTTCGGAGACCCGACGAAGGGACGACATTCGTGGATTTTGAATGAGGAACAAAGCTGGCCGATCATCCGTCATGCCGTTGAATCAGGCATCAATTTTTTCGACACCGCCAATATGTACGGAGCGGGCACCAGTGAAGAGGTTCTGGGCCGTGCGCTGAAAAACTTTGTCAAACGTGAATAAATAGTGGTCGCGTCGAAAGTCTTCATGCCCATGCGTGGAGACGTGAATGGCCGCGGACTATCGCGGAAGGCCATCATGGCTGAGATCGAAGCCAGCCTAAGCCGCCTTGGGATGGACTACATCGACCAAAGCGGGTAAGGTCCGATACATCGGGGCCTCTTCCATGCATGCATGGAGATTCACGAAAGCTCTCTATCTGGGGGAAGGCCCTATGGGCCCCTCTCGTCTATGAACCAATACCAGTCCTTCGCGGATTGCTACGAATATATAAATGGCAGCTTCATAAAGGCCGGGAGCCTTGAATCAGGACGTCGATGAACCGCCTAGCCTTTTCGGACGAGTCATCTGCGGTGCCCGCGATCGACACCCCATAGATCGCGCGCAACATGTCCATGGGATCGACATCAGGACGGAGATCTCCGCTCGCTACGGCCCGGCTTGCGAGTGCATTAGCAGCTTCCTCCATGACACGGGTGGATTGCTGATATACCTGCGAAGGGCCACAAGCCATCGCGTTTAAAGCCGGCGCGATGATTTTCTTCGCTGCAATGTAGTCAATAAATACCGACATCCACGCCCGGAGAGCCTCGATGGGGGGCAATTCTGCCGAAAACTTTCGCTGAGTCTCAGCCAGTTTTTCGACTTCGCTAATGTAGACAGCGGCCAGCAGGTCGTCGCGTGTAGGAAAGTGCCGGTAGAGCGTACCCGGACCGATCTTGGCGCGCTTGGCGATCTCGTCCATGCTTGCCTCCGCGCCCCGGCGCGTGAAGACCTGCTTCGCCACTTCGAGGATTCGCACACGATTGCGCTGCGCGTCGGCTCTGGGTTTGCGGGAAGCTTTCTGTGCGGCTGAAGTTTTCATCGACTTTTCTGAAACCGGAGGCTGTCTCCGGTAATCTCATCAGCATAACGGAGATTAACTCCGTTTTATTCCGGGCCGCGGCCTGTGTCAAAAGATTTTGTGATCGGAGCGAACAGCATGGCAACACAATTTGGAGCGAACTCAACGACGGAAGATGTTCTCACAGGGGTCGATCTAAGGGGTAAGCGGATTCTTGTGACGGGAGTATCTGCGGGTCTCGGCGTAGAAACAGCCCGTGCACTGGTAGCGCATGGCGCAGATGTTGTAGGCGCGGCGCGTGATCTTGAAAAAGCAAAACGGGCGACAACGGATGTCAGTAATGCCGCGGCCGAGGAGGGCACGAGCTTCGAGTTGGTCGAACTCGACCTCGCCAGCCTGAAGAGGATACGCGCGGCCGCCGACAAGCTGATCTCTGATGGCCGCACATTCGATGTGATCATCGCAAATGCTGGGGTCATGGCGACTCCACTCGGGAAGACGGAGGATGGTTTCGAGACGCAGTTCGGGACCAATCACCTGGGCCACTTCGTCTTTGTTAACCGAATCGCGAAGCTGATTAAGGACGGTGGGCGCCTGGTAAATCTCTCTTCTTCAGGGCACCGTTTTAGTAATGTCGACTTGAACGATCCCAACTTTGAGACGACGCCGTACGAGCCCTTCGTGGCTTATGGGCGTTCGAAGACTGCGAATATCCTCTTTGCCGTAGAGTTCGATCGCCGCCATCGTAGTCGCAGCGTATGCGCTACGGCCGTGCATCCTGGTGGCATCATGACCGAGCTTGGCCGCCACATGGACCCGGGCAGCCTGGAACAGATGGTTAAGCAGATCAATGAACAGGCCGCAGCAGCGGGCAAAGGACCGTTCGAGTTCAAGACAGTACCCCAGGGAGCCGCCACCTCAGTATGGGCAGCTGCCGTTGCGCCCGCCGAAGCGGTAGGGGGACGGTATTGTGAGAACTGCCATGTAAGTGACATCGTGGCAGATGATGCACCGCTGGGCATGCTTGACGAAGGAGTACGCGGCTATGCTCTTGATTCGCAAAATGCTACTGCGCTCTGGAAAAAGAGCGAAGAGTTGGTTGGCGAAGTCTTCGCGTAGACAATGAAATGAAGAGAATGTGCTGGCCGCCGCCATGTACAACGGGCCAGCCATGCTGCCTAACTTTACGGACTGGATAATCATTTCCGCGAAGCGCGTTTAGAGGACTTACGCCAAATAGCTATTCGAGCCTACTGGGTGTTCAACTCCCTTAACAACTCCGTTCTGTCGATGTGAGCGTTTTCCACTCGGCGACTTAAGGGAGACGCTGGGCTGCTTTGCCTGGCGTATTGTCGCGGCGAACAACCCATCCACCGCTTGAAAGCTTTGCTGAATGCGCTTTCGGACTCATATCCGAGCGACAAGGCGATAGAGGAGATTGGATGACTGGAATTTTTGAGTTTATCTGCGGCCAGCAACATGCGCCAGCGTGTCAGATAGTCCATGACTGACGAGCCAACCGTCTCTTTGAACCTTGCTGCGAAGATGGTTCGAGACATGCCAGCGCGCTCGGCCAGCACCTGTAAAGTCCAGTGACGGGCTGGATCTCCATGCATGGCTTCCATCGCGCCACTCAGTTGTTTGTCAGCAAGGGCGAATAGCCATCCAACACCACTCTGAGAACTGCTCTCAAGGTGCAGACGTATTGCCTGTACCAACATCATGTGAGCAAGGTGTTGTGCGACGAGAAGGCCACCTGGCCGTTGAGCGCGCAATTCTCGGTTCATTCGGTCCAAAGACCAACGGAGTTCCGCTCTATCCCGCTCCGTTCGAAGGTGAATAATAGCTGGCAATATCCCCAAAAGAATGCCCGCATGGTCCCCCGACAAGGTGAAGTGCCCACCGACGATAAAGCAATCTCCTCCTCCGTTGTATGAGGCGATACGACCGTTCAGAGGAAGTGACAGCAGGGTCTTGACGTCGACGGAAGCCAAATTCAAGTCGCTCGTTACTCGGAACGATCGCTCAGTCGGCAGAAGAATGCATTCCCCCTTTCTCAGACGTATAGGTTCAGCGATGTCTTCAACGACAAGCCAACATACGCCGGAGACCACGGCGTAACACTTGACGCCTTCATATCGCGGGAACTGAATCGACCACTCTCCGCCGGCATCGAAGCCACCGGACGAATAGGTACGTGGCCTGAGTAGAGACAACACATCTGAAAGAGGGTCCATAAGTCTTCGATTCATCCGTACGATCGCGCCAGTAATGCGGACGCCGCGACATAGATCGTGCGGTCCACCAAGTCTACCGTAACAGATGTTGATCAGGGGATGACTCGTGTTTCGTTCGCTGCCGAAGACATGCGCACTGGTCATTCTAAATCGCAGAACCTAAGGAGCACTTCACATGAACAGCAGAAAAACACTTGGTACGCGCTTCGCCACACCGGCGGTGTTGATGATGGGATTGATCTCTGGGTCTTCTCCCTTAAGCTTTGGAGAGCGCGTCGATAGTGGTATCAGAGGCATGGCATTCGACCAAAACACCGGCCACTATGACCGACGGCATTCAGCTTCGAATCAACATCTACCGTCCGGACAAACCGGGACGATATCCCGTATTGATGTTGATGGGGCCTTACGGCAAAGACACCAAATACGTTGACGCGCCCGCATATAAGTCATCATGGTCGAAGCTGCTTGCGAAGTATCCGGATCTCTGCAAGAAGTCGTCCTGCCGTTACTTGCGTTTTGAGGCGCCTGACCCGGAACGTTCGGTCCAGGACGGCTACATCGTCATCGCCGCAGACTCCCGTGGGACAGGCGCGTCACCCGGAATGCTCGACCCGCTCTCGCCTCGCGAGATTGAAGACTATGCGACCTTGATCACCTGGGCCTCCCATCAGCCTTGGAGCGCCGGTAAGGTTGGCTTGGTCGGAACTTCCTACCACCGCGATCAATCAATGGCTGGTCGCTGCCCGGCAACCAGAGGGGCTTGCGGCGATCCTTCCGTGGGAAGGTGCATTCGATTATTACCGTGAGATCGCGTTCACCGGCGGGATACCCAATATCACCTCCTGGAAGTTCTGGTGGGAGCATCAGGTGGTTACGGATCAGCATGGCAACGGCGCATCACCTCTTGTTGACACCATCACTGGTCAAAGGTCGACGGGCGAAGCCCGTTCACTGGAGCTCCTGAAGCAGGGACCGCGTTGGACCAGTAGAGGAATGGCTAAGCCAGCCGCTTGATGGTGCCTTCTATCAGGAACGGACGGCCGATCCCAGCCGCATCGTCGTTCCACTCTTGTGCGTAGGTAACTGGGAGGGCTGGAGTGAAAAGGGCTAAGTGGCTGCTGTGAGCAAAGCAAAGTGGCTACGGGTCGAAACCGGCGATCATCTGACGCCCTTTTACTCCGAAGAATCATTTGCCGTGCAGAAGCGCTTCTTCGATGACTTTCTGAAAGACCAGAAGAATGGCTGGGAGAACGAGGCTCCGGTCACGGTACAGGTGAGACGTCCGGATGGCACTTCATGGCAAACGGCAACTGCGTGGCCTCTGCCGAACACCCAACCGGATCGCTATTATCTCGATGCTATTGATGGCGAAATGAGTCCAGCAAAAAAGCGGTGAACCGGCGAGTGAGAAATCATACCCAGCCATGGGCGATGGGGTGACTTTCAAGACAGAGGCTTTCACTGAGGATGTCAACTTTACAGGCCCGGCGATGGTCAAGTTGTGGGTTCGGTCCAGCACGGCTGACATGGATATCTTCGCCACCTTGCGCCTCATCGATCCAGAAGGACGCGACCTCACGTTTGTGGGCAATACGAATCCGCGCGTACCGCTCATCAATGGTTTGCTTCGGGTCGCTCGGCGGGCCGTAGATCCAGCAAAATCGGCCGAATTCGAAGCGTATCACCCAAACCTGGCGGCTGAGCCGATGACTCCGGGATAGTTGTATGAAGTCGATGTCAACTTCCAATATCCGTTGAGCATCATCGTGCCAAAGGGATATCGACTCGCTCTGACTGTGGCGGGCAAAGACTGGCAGTTTGCGCCGAATGTGCAGACCGTGACCAGTAAGGACTATGAAGAACCGAATGCTCAGAACACTGGACTCTTCTACGCAGAGCATCCGAATCGAGACCCCGCTCTCTTCAATGGGACGAGCACGATTGTCACCGGTGCGGGGCACGCTTCCTATGTACTGCTGCCGCGCGTGCCTTCTTCCAACTGAACTTGAGTGAGAAAAGCCGATTCCTGCATGGTGCAAAGGAGATCTTATAGATGCGAGTTTTTGTTACGGGAGCTATGGGATTTATCGGTTCAGCCATTGTCCAGGAATTGCTGAACGCCGGCCACGAGGTCACAGGGCTGGCTCGTTCGAAGCAGTCTGCCGAGGTCCTGGCCAGTATGGGTGTGCGTGCACACATCGGCTTCATCGAAGACCTTAAATCCTCCAATTTTGGTTTCCGGAATCCCGCGCCTAGCTTGCGATTCGATTCGAGCCTGAGGGTGTGGGTACGGTTTCCCCGTAAATAGCCGCTTTCATTTTTCCAACCACACCGCGGTCTCCATGAGGCTGCCCTTGTGTCTTCGGAATCTCTCCTGTCTCTGCGAGTGCCTTGAAGTGGCGTAAATTGTCGATTACCGCTTGCTTAGGATTGCGGCCCACGAGTGTCTCCCACGCGCTGGACAACTTGCCCATGCGGAACTCCTGGAGCACTATGACCAAGTGCCGCGATCTCCAGGAGCATCTTCAAAGATCACCTCTCCCGCGTTGTCAGATTCGCCGCCAATGGATCGCCACGCGATCCGCTTCCCGGGTTCGTCCGCCAAAACCTCCGAATCCCCTTCGATCGTTTTTCCGTCCGACTCCATGACCCAGTGAGAGGTTTTGTCACCCGTTGAAACTACCTGGGTGATTTGCTCTTGCCAGCTTGGTGCGGCCTCGACATTGCGCCAGATCGTATATAAATCCTGGGCAGCGGCCTGAACCAAGGTGGAAGTCCTCACCCAGAGCTTGCCGTCCTTATCCTCAGGCGGAGGCAGATAGCGTCCGTCGAGAATCATTCCGGCTGCTCCGGTCACCGGCAGTTCTTCCGCATATGGCTTTCCTTCAATGCAGGGGACATCGGTACCTCCTTTTGCGTATCCGTACGACACAGTCTTTTGGGTTCGTCACAGAACTTGCTCGCTTGCAGACGTAATGGAATAGACGCATAAAAGCTTGACTGCGTGGTCTGGCCTTAAACGTCCAGAGGCCCATACTTGACGGGCCTCTAAGGTGGTCCAGTCTCCGTTTCGCATACTTTTCGGAGTTGGGCTTTGCCATCTTCTAGTGCATAGCACCCTTTACGTTTCCAGGTGTCAAATTGGCCTACTCATGTGCGACATCTTCATCGAAGGTGAGTTTCGGCGGAAGCCTTGCCCAGCGCTCCCAGGTCGTACGCCGGTCAGGTCTATGAAAGCTGGAATTGATCGATCTCTACGCACTTGAGTCGGCTCGCATAGCGCTCAAGATGGGATAGCTTTGCTCCTTCAGCCAGTGCGGGGAAGCACGCAGAATGATCCTTTGGCACGGCCCATTTTGCAGTTCCTACCAGGTATTCCATAAGGAACCAGCGTACCCTGGCCGAGGGACTATGCGGAATGGCTATCGACCTCTGACCGCCGCCGGTACACCTACTTCGTATACTGCCGCCCGATGAGATGAAGATCGAGCTGCTCGAAGCGCATAGTATGCAGCTGCCGCTTAACAGCGCCTAACTCTTCTTCGCGTCGGCTTAGCTGCGCAACACAAAACTACTCTGCTGACATCACGACGTAGAAAATCTCATAGATTCGCGTTACGTCGCTAGCGTATTCATTCACTCTCTGCATCGTATTGATGTACGCCGCACGCAAATTGAATGTGAGGTTCGCTCATGTACCACCATGTCAAGAAGTTGATGTACACCGTAAATATCGGTGAGCCAGATGTCCGGTTTGGAAATATGTTGTTAGAGCAATTTGGGGGAGCCAACGGGGAGTTGGCTGCTGCGATGCAATACACCATTCAAGGATGGAACTGTATCGACGACCTAGGCCGTCGCGATCTCCTTATGGATATCGGAACAGAGGAACTTAGTCACCTCGAGGTCGTGGGAGCGTTGATTAGAATGCACCTAAAGCCTCTCAAGACCAATCGCGAAGCGGCGGAAGCGGACCCCTTGATTACGATTGCTGGCGGTGGCGGAGTAAACCTATTTGATTCGATGGGGAATGCGTGGACGGCGAACTACCTGAAGATCACCGGCGAGCTGGATGTGGATCTTCGTAGCAATATCGCTGCAGAGGCACGCGCGAAGATTGTTTATGAGCGCTTGATCGATCACACCAATGATCCGGGCTCGATTGATACCCTTCAGTTCTTGATGACCCGCGAGATAACTCACATGAAGGCTTTCCAAGCCGCCCTCGACAGCATGGAAAAGCAGCCCTTTTCAATCGGAATGCTGAAGCCGACTCCCGGAATCGTGGATGAGTATTTCAACGGGTCAACCGGAGATGGTCCAGAAGGCGACAGCGACATGCGGGGCCCATGGAATTCATCTTTCGGGCTCCATCCGGTAGATTCGCAGATTGCTGGAGGAAAGGGCCTCTCTGTGGGTGATGTCAATGGCAAGATCGACGGCGAAGACCGAGGAAAGCAGGATGATGCACAGAAGGCAACAACATCTCCCGGGGAGCAAGCGATCGGCAAAACAAAGGCGGCAAAAGGACCGAGTAAACAAGCGACTTCCATCAAAAAGCGATCTTGATGAACGGCAGGGGGAGCGATTTGCTCGGCCGCTTGATCGGATCCGCTCGCATGCCTTATGAAGCCCGCTGAAAATCAGCGGGCTTCATGATCAATATGGACTTGGCGGGTCAGGGTTTTTCTACAATGACGGGCTCAGTTTCGTCGGAGTTCCGCACGATCCGATCTCCGTCGGAGATAGTCCCGAATGTGCCTCTTCCACCACTCTTATCATCAGTACCCGCCTCATGAGCTGAAGAGATGTCAGTAGCGCCCGTCTCCTTGAGCGACGCTTTGGCAACATCGATCTGCTCGGAGGTGCCGCAGTGAACCGAGAGGAGAGTTCCGCCACCCTTCACTGCACCTTCGTAGCGTTTGGCTTCATATTCCGGGATACCTAGACCGACGAGCGCTCCCACTATTCCTCCGACAGCACCACCGACTCCCAAGCCCGCTAGTGCACCCATAATGGGTCCCGCGGCGATTAGTGGGCCAACACCTGGAATAGCAAGGGCTCCGATGCCGGCTAATAGTCCCAGCGTTCCCCCGACCGCGCCTCCGGTGGCTACTCCCGTCGCAGTGCCTTCCGGAGCCTTGGTGCTCTTTTCATGAGCAAATGCGCGTGTGCTTTCATCGTCAGGAAGCAAGACCGAAATGGACTCGTTGGTGAATCCCTTCGACAGAAGGTGATCTACAGCTGCTTCCGCCGTTCCGGGGGTTTTGTAAATACCGAAGACTGCAACGTTTTTTTCAGACATGGAAACTCCTTAAATTTCGATAGCGTGAACCGTAATCTACGGCGACTAGGGCTTGACGGTTAGTTGGTTGGTAACGTTTTCAGCTGGGATAACATTCGCCACATCTGAAGTGATCCGCTGCTTCTCTTCCTCTGATTTCACTGGGCCCTTGAGCGTCACCTTTCCATTCATGGTTATGATCTTGATGTTGTGGGCATACGATGACAGTTCTTTATCTGCGATGATCGCCTTACGGACCTTCGCGGTAGTGAGACGGTCATCTGAGGAGTTGGGCTGATTGTCTGCGGTCTTTTTGTGATCGGCATTCATTCCAGAGTTATCTGGCGATGCTGATTGACCCGTTTGAGCCATGCTGAGCGAAGGGGAAACCGAACAAACGACGGCAAGGACGGCAGACGCCGCCAGGGTACTTCCGGAAAAATTCATATGAGACCTTTCGACTGGATGTCCGGGCTTCCGAATCAACACACGATGGGAGGACGCGAAGTACAGTACTTTGTCGGACGGCGAATGGCTAGGCTAGAGTTGTCCATCCATACTCTCGTACCGCACTATTACACAAGAATGACGCTGCCCTGCAATTGCCGGTGACCATCATCCGCAAGTCTGGGCTTACGAGTCTTGCAATGAAGGCTCGCGCGTCGCGATTTCGGCTGTTTGGAATGAGAAACACCACCAGTAAGGTGACGGTGGTTGTACCGGTACTCATGATCAGTTGCCAAGTATCGAAGTAATAAAAGATGGGCCCTGTCACGGCCCAGAACATGATGGCAACAATAAATGCCCATTGGGAAGCCAATCAGAAGCAGTTGCTGCAAACCGACCCGAAGGCATCTCCCTCAGTCTTCTTGTCGATCTTTACATTGATCCGCGCCACATTCAGACGCCTCCGATTGGGATTTCTATTCATTACGCTTTCAAAGCTCCGAGTGAAAGCTTCGTTCCTAGGGCTTTTATGCCTCTTGCTTCGCCTTAGAATTGACCTGTTTGGAAATCTCGCTAAGCTTCTTGTCCGCGGCCTTCTCTTCCGCCAAGGTCTCGTCCAGTAACTCGGCGACTTCACGCTGACCGAGCAGCTTGGCAAATTCGCGAGCGGAGCCGTAGCCAGCCATCTCGTAGTGCTCAACACGCTGGCACGCGGAGATCAGTGCCGCATCCCGCACCGTACTCTTCTCAGTATCTTCAAGTACTTCCGAACCTTCTTCGAGCACACCCTTCATACCTACACAGGTCTTGCCCGTCATCTTCTTTCCAACGATCTCACCTATCTTTTCGAGACGTGCGACCTGGCCCTTCGTCTCTTCCAGATGACTCGTGAGTGCATCCTTCAATTCCGCGGAAGTAGCGGCTTTCACAAGTTGCGGAAGTGACCGGATGATCTGTTTCTCCGCCGAATATAGGTCCTTTAGTTCATCTACCAGAAGTTCTTGCATTGTCTCTACGCTCATAGATCACCATTTAGCTGAAAGTTAGTTCTGTTGATAAGAGTGCAGACTTATTTAGTAAGTTGCATACCGATTGTTCGGTGGGTAGCCGTCTATCGGCGGTGCGGGTTGTCGCCGCTGGCGAGGAGGCCCCTTGCCTACCTAGGAAGTCGCCGCTTCCGCTTACCTCCATTCATCGCTAAGTCAAGCCGTCCGGTTGCTTCTTTAATCGGAGAACCGGTCTCGGGCTATTGGAGGTCCGTGACGTTGTCAGGCAGCTCCCTGATGACTTACGAACGCTCGTGCACAGGAGCCCCCTTCGTACGCTACTTAATTCCAAAGATCTCCGACAATAGTTCCTCACGCTACAACTCAATGGGTCTTCGACGGGCTGGCTCTTTCAAGGACCTGCCCGGCCGCGTCCCGGTCAGGAGGTCGCCACGCGCTTGGAAAATTAGTAAGAATCCTTCCCTCTCATGTAAACGGCTTTGATGTGTAGGACTTAGACGTCCCGACCCAACATGCAAAAGCACAGGAGCAACTTGTATATGAAGTAGGACTACAGGAGAAGCTAGATGCTAAGCCCTGGCCAACACGCTGGGGCTTTTGCTTTGTGTCCTTCAGTCCAACACGAACGCCGCGAAGCACAAATTTAAGCACCCCGCCCTCGCAAACATCCGAATTGGCATCGTACCAACTACGACCAGGAGACGTATCTCATGACAGATAATCGAGTGATTAAAGGTGACGCAAAGGAAGATCAGGTCACAGCAGCAATTGAAAAAGTAACGTCGCAGGTTCCATCGAGCGCGTATCTTGCCGCTGCAGTGGTATCTATCGTGGCATCACTCACGTTCAAGATCTCTAAAAAAGATCACGCAGCACTCTTTGTGGGTCAGTGGGCTGCACCGTTCTTGTTGTTCGGAATCTATAACAAAATGGTCAAACTTCACGGTTCCGACGCCACCACTGGCGAACCTCAGCCACAGGCATAAGGGGGATGGAGGCGTCTTTGCCTGGGCTATGACAACCCTCCTCGATTGGACTTCGTTCTATCAAGGGACACCTCTGTCGGAATGTTTGAAGCGTCGCGGCAGATCCGACAATGTTTCGCGTGTCCGAGCCATTGAAGTTCGGCGTTGACTAGCGGTTTACGACGGATCACAGGATCAATCTTCGCGTCGGAACGGGCTGCTGACAATGCGGCTTCAGCGTCAAGGAGGCTTCGGTGCAAGAGCGCACCTATAATACAAAGCGTGGCCATAGTATCGATGTAGATGACCCTAAGTTCGGCCAAGTTGTGTCGCTTGAACCAACATGCGCCTTTCCATATGTGGGGAGATGGAGGCAACGACGCAGTACTCAAGTTCTATTTTGTCCGTTTGTTGCAGATCTATTCCGAACTGCTAAGCAGACCTCAAATGTAAAGCATCTACTTGCTGTCCAATAAATCGGCTGAATTGTTGCGGACGTTTCCTACATCTTTATTGACCTCGAAGGCTTCCATCTCCTCAGCCGGGAAAGGTCTCAGGAGATCGATCGGAGGCTGATGGGTTTCTTCGCGATCAAGCCAACGGTTGTATTCACTTTCGTGGAGGATGACGGGCATTCGATTGTGGATCGGCATCGTCAGCTCGTTGGCGTCAGTAGTGATGATTGTGTAGCTCTGCAGCCATCGACCGTTCGCAGGGTCTTTCCAAGCGTCCCAGAGTATGGCGAAGGCCATCATCTGACCATTACTAAGGTCGAATGCGAACGGACGCTTACTCTTTGGATCATCGTGGGTCCATTCGTAAAAGCCAGAGGCAGGCACGAGACCACCGGCATTTCTTGAACGGTTGGGACCACCAGCCGAAAGTGACGCTCTCGGCTCGGGCATTAATCGTGGACTTACCCCGTAAGTCAGAGAGGCTCTTCGTGACGAACGGGACTAGCCCCCAGCGTAACTGGACAAGCTCACGTTCTCCCGTATCACGATTGGCTCTAACGATAGGCTGCATGGTGCTTGGTGCGATGTTGTAGTCCCACGGCGGCAGGGGGAAATCTTCGACCTGGCTAACGTGGAATACTTCAGCGATTTTCTGCTTGTCGGAACGTCGATAATAGCGTCCACACATATGGTCTGAGTCCGGCTATTGAGCTATCTGCTTCACTCCGGAAGTTCCTGGATAAAATCATTTTCCAGGCTACCGAGATGGTCGCCGACTTCTATCCCCTTAATTACGACGACCTCCCAGTCTGTGCCTTTGTACCTGATATCGAAGGTTTGGGGGATGTTCCCGGCATCCCATGCCAGTTCGACAAGGGATCTGGCGAGGGAGAGCTTGACTGTATCTATAGGGTCCGTGGGCATTTCCAACCCCTCCTTTATCGATTGGATTCGACCTTTGGCGGGTCGTCAGTTCCGGGAATATCTCCGGGATTGTAATCGCTCACCATAACGGGCTCAATTTCATGCTTCCAGGTATTCAGGAAGCTGCACTGTGAAATTGCTGTTGCTAGAGGTGGGTAGGTCGCCGTCTCCTTTACGACTTGGCCCTGACGACGACCTCCCGATTTGCGCCTTCGTACGCGATGCGAATGCCTGGGAGCCTCCCCGGCATCCCACGCAGTTCGACAAGCGGTCTGGGGGGAGAGCTTGGCTGTCTCAATAAGGGTCCGAGGGCATTTCCAAACCCTCCTGTAACGTTTTGATGCGATCTGATGCGGGGAGGTCTACGTAACGTTACTCCTCCAGCTTCCCTTCAATTGATTCAACTGCTTCCTGCCAGCTCGTCTCGGCGGCTGGCCACATGAAACGAAGATCGTCGGTTTATGCAAGCGGACCACTCCTGCTGTCACTGTGTCTGTAGTAGCGGCCACACATGGGGAGCAGAGTATCATCGCGCTGTGCGAAAGCTTTCAAAGAAAGGTATAGAATTCGTCGGACAGTTCTGGTCTGCAGTCGGGTCTTCTCATGTGAATTCACAGGAGGAAAGATGCGCGTCTATTCAAAGAAAGTCTGGATCTTGGGTGCCGCGATGGGCGCCTATCGCTGACGGCCTGTAGGCAGGAAGCACCGACAAGCACAAACGAAACTACGAACGCGGCTCGGGACGCTGCGAAGGATGCCTACGTGTACGGATATCCGCTAGTGTTGATGGATGTGACCCGCGCCAAGATGACGAACGTTCCATCGCCATCTGGAAACGAGGCACCGATAAATCAGTTTGCAAGTGTGCGAGCGTTTCCGGATGCCACATTTGTGGATGTGGTGAGCCCTAACGCGGATACGTTGTATTCGATAGCGTGGTTGGACCTAAAGCGAGAGCCGATTGTGCTGAGCGTTCCGGATACGCACGGCCGCTATTATCTGATGGAGATGCTGGATGGGTGGACGAATGTGTTTGCCTCGCCGGGAAAACGGACCACTGGAACAAGCAAGTCAGATTATGCCGTCACGGGGCCGGGCTGGTCAGGCACACTACCCGCCGGGGTGAAGGAGATCAAGTCTCCCACAGCGCTGGTATGGGTCGTCGGAAGGACACAGACGAACGGAAAGGCTGATTTTGCAGCCGTGCACGCCATTCAGGACGGGTACAAGCTGACGCCGTTAAGTGCGTGGGGCAAGCCATACACTCCGCCGAAGGATGTGGCTGTTGATCAGAAGATCGATGTGAAGGCTGCGCCTGTGGAGATGGTGGCAGCGATGGATGCGACGACGGTCTTCAATCGGCTGGCAAAGCTGATGAAGGACAATCCTCCGGCGGCTGTGGATGCGTCGATGGTGGCGAAGATGGCGAGCATCGGAATCGCGCCGGGACAGCCGTTTGATCTGAACAAGAACGGGAGCGATGCGTCGAAAGCGATCTCCGAAGGAGCGTCACAGAAGCCGCAAATGCGGCTTGCACCCGAGGCATAAAAGGCTAGAGGGGGTGGTTGTAAGGCAGAGGTGTGCCTTATACCCAGACCCGAGGCAGCTTCGATGCGCGGATTTTCCGTTCCTCTCGTACTTTTCTCCGCTGTTCTTCACGCCACTTGGAATGCCCAGCTAAAGAGCGGTAATGATCGGCCGCAGTTCATGACCAGCATGTCAGTTGTCATGGGCTTACTGGCATTGACCTGCGCTCTCTTTGTGCCTCTGCCTGCCAGATCCTCTTGGGTATGCATCGCACTGTCTGCTGCGCTGCACATCGCCTACAATCTTCTGCTCCTGCAGAACTACAAGATGAGTGACTTCGCCAGCGCATACCCCATCGCCCGCGGCATCTCTCCACTGCTGGTCACGCTTGGCGCTTTTTTGCTGATGCACCAAAGGCCTAGTATATTCATGATCACTGGCGTGGCGATGATCTCAGTAGGGATCGTTTTCTTATCGACAGGTAAAGACAAGACCGGCACCTTCGCGACTCTCTCCGCATTGTCCACTGGAGCAACCATCGCCATGTACACGGTTGTCGATGGCATGGGAGTGCAACGTTCCCAGAACACGATCTCCTACACAGTATGGGTTTTTGCCAGCTATCTATTGATGCCAATCGTGTTGATCCTGCTTAGATTTCCAATTCGTGTTTTGACTGCAAACTCCCTAAAGCACGCATCAGGTGCTGGCATCTTCTCGCTCGCAGCCTACACGCTCGTCTTGTGGGCCACACATTACGTCGAGGTCGGTATCGTCTCTGCGCTTCGCGAGACGAGCGTGCTCTGGGCAATCATCATAGGCCGCGTGTTCCTTGGCGAGGCATTCACTTGGCGTAGGACCGCATCGGCTTTGTTGATCTGTTGCGGAGTGATTCTCTTGGTCGCGATGTCAAGGTAGCGAGATTGACGAAGCAGTCATATCAACGAGAGTGATATTCAAGGATCATGGCCGCTACGAGCGAAAGCAGGCTTGCCAGCCCGGCGAATACGCGAATTTTGTGGATGGCGATCCAACGGTCTCTGCGGTGTTGCCAGCTCTCCGGGATCGACGACGATGTCCAAGAGATGATCTCGTCCACAGCGGGAACTTCGAAGAATGCCCCTGTGACCAACTACGAGACGTTGAGCGCGAGGGCGGCACTGTTGAGTCCAAGCACTAGGGAATGTGAGGCGTAAGAGCCAATCAAACCGCAATCATCGAGAACATCGAGATTGGCATAAGTACAGTCATCGCGGGCGCCATGCTCTGACTCATGTGGCTGACAATCCCTAGAAAGAGTTTAGGTTGGAAGGATTTGAAGGAACGGCTCAACACAATCCATGGGCCCGAGAACAGAATGGCCACTAATGACGACGAGATGATGCAGAGCAATTCCCAGGTTTTCATCGTAAAGAAGGATTGTAATAGCAGGTCTTGTTCGTCTCAGTCGCTTATGTATTGATCAACTGACTAGGGATTTCTAACAATTCTGAGACCTGCCCTTTTCATCATCACTCCTCCAAAGTAAGGTCTGAATTTAACGAAAAAATTTGACTATTGCTCGCGGCCGATGACGGGCAGTTCGATAAGGCATCGAGCGCCGCTAGTTGCCTGAACATCGAAGCGTATCGACCCGCCCAAACGCTCGATGATGAGCTTCGCAACGGATAGTCCAAGACCTGTTCCGCTGTAGATTGCGGTCTCGCGAGCGCTACTTGTAAAAAAGCGCTCGAAAACGCGGTCGTGTTCGCCCTTGGCTATGCCTGCGCCCTCGTCTTGCACAAGGAGTTGAAGGATTTGTGGGTCTGTCTCTGAGCGACTATAGGAGACACGGACGACGCCACCCTCCGGCGAGAATTTGATGGCGTTGTGGAGGACATTCATAATAGCTGTCCGCAACAAACCGCGGTCTGCCCGAATGCTGCCTTCTCCCAGTGCCCCACCTTCTTGGAAGACATTGAGTGATTTCTCTTCGCTTAGAACCTCAAGCAGCGCGAGCACTTCGTCCACCACAGATTTCAAAGGCCACGCCTTCGGCTCGCGTGCCCCCTGTGTCGCCTCTGCGCGTGCCAACAGGAGTAAAGCATCGATGGTCTCACTCAGGCGCGAGGTTTCTTCGAGGATGCTGCTCAACGCTTCTTTGCAAGAACGTTCTCCTCGGTCATCCTCTAGGGCCACTTCACCGATGGTGCGCAAGGCTGCGATAGGCGTGCGCAATTCGTGGGCCACGTCTGCGGTGAAGCGCTGCAATTGCTCAAATGATTGTTCAAGCCGATTGAGCAGATGATTGAAAACGGAAGCTAAATGGCCGAGTTCATCCTCGGGATTGAGAATTTCCAGTCTGTCCCGCAAGTTCTTGGCTGTGATGCCTTCAGCCCGTGTTGCCATTCTTTCGATGGGACGAAGAGCTCGTCTTGCGATTGCTTGCCCTGCGATGGCAGCCATTAGCAGAGCGAGAGGGATGGCGATCAGCAATACAAGCAGGAACTGAAGCATTCTCGCCCGCAAGGGAGCGAGACTGTATCCCAACCGGATGAGAAGCTGACGGTTGTCCATGCCATGAATGTGGCTAATGAGAAGGACGTGAGTACCATCGTCAAGTCGAGTTAGCCGCTCACCGAAATCTGCGTCACCTTCTCCCGGACGTGTCGGGCCACCGAGGCTCATGCCCTTCAGGGTGGGACTTCGATAGAGCACGATTCCCGAAGGGTCTCGGACCTCCATCATGCGGTCGATCAGAAGGTGCGACTGCGGGCGCGAGTAATAATCCTGGCGCAGTTGTAGGGTGCCCGTGCTGTCGAAGAACAGTAAGCCTTCAACGGTCTCGACATCCTGAATCTCGTCATGAACAATCTGCTTGCTTAGAACAACGTATTGAAAAGCGAAGACCAGCGTGGCATACACAACTAGAAGGACCGCGAGCACGCCGACGTACCAGAATGTCAGACGACTCCGTAGATTCGATGGCCACCATTGTCTCAATGCTGAGGCTCCCGTAGGCTGAAACCGAGCCCACGCACCGTCTGTAGGAGCTTTATCTTGAAGGGATCGTCGATCTTCTTCCGTAGTCGTGCTACTTGGACATCGATCACGTTATCGATCGGTGTGAACCGAGAGGTCTCTCGCCAGACGTCTCGGGCAAGCATTTCCCGCGAGACGGTGCGACCCGTGTTCTCAGCCAGGTAGAGCAAGAGCTCAAACTCACGCGGTGTCAGTTCGAGGACTTCTCCGCCACGCATCGCAGCACGCGATTTACGATCCAGGCGCAGGTCGCCGATGAGGATTTGGGGCTCGTTCTTAGAAGGCAGGAAGCGACGCAGCAAAGCGTCGATTCGCGCCAGCAATTCTGGGAATGAAAAGGGTTTTCCCAGGTAGTCATCCGCGCCGGTACTAAGTCCAGCAATTCGATCTTCTACCGTGTTGTGCGAGGTAAGGATCAGTACTCGCATATCGATGCCTTCCTGCCGAAGCTGCCGGAGTATGTCGAGGCCATTGCGATGCGGGAGAGTCAGGTCCAGCAGTAGAAGGTCCGGATGCCGGCTATGCACGAGATAAAATCCCTCCTCCGCAGACGCAGCCGTCAGAACATCGTAGCCAGCGGCCTGCACGCCGGAAGCGAGGGCGTCCGACATCTTTTTGTCGTCTTCGATAATCAGGATCCTGGACATGGACGGCGAATTTCCTTGTGCCTTGATTCTCTATGATTTCGCAGCAATGCGACTGCCGACAAGGGCTGTCAGGCAAATGTCAGAAACTTGTAAGGGTATGTAAGAAAAGATGATGGTTCACTCCGATTGAGCACATTTGCTCCTGGAGATTACGGCATGTACAGAACCGCATCGGCCTTCATGCTCATCACATCTTCTTTCGTAGCCGTCGCACAGGGAGGTGGTTCTGCCGTACAGTTCCCACCACAGACGACTCTCCCCATTGCGTTCACCAATACGGTTTCGGCGAAGGGAGCTCACGTCGGCGATCCCGTCTCCGCAAAAACCATTCAGGCGGTCAGATTACCGAGCGGAGTCACGCTACCTTCCGGTAGCAAAGTGATCGGTCATGTCGCCGAGGCGTCAAGATTCGTCCATGACAAAACGCCGTACGTGAAGCAGAAAACTTCGACCCTGACGGTTCATTTTGACGCTGTCGAGCTTAATGGAGCAAAGGTTCCCCTAAATGTAACTGTGCGTGCACTTGCGGACGTCTTCGCGACAACTGCCGCCGAAGAGCCGCAAGCCAGTGATATGGACACATTGGGGACGTTGACGCTCGTGGGAGGGGAATATCTCATCCCTTCGCAAAGCGAAGTGCGGAACATGGACGGGGATGTCGTTGCATATAACCGGCACGGCGGTGTCTATGCGCATCTCATTTCGAACGGTCATTGCGACGGGAACTCTACGGAAGTCTCCATGGGGATCTTCGCTGCTACGGCTTGTGGGCTCTATGGCTACACCAATGTCGCCGCTGCCGAGTTTGGCTCGCACGGAAATCCGTCGACGCTGACTCTAGTCTCTTCCCGTACCTCTCCTGCCATCTGGAAGCACAGCACTGCTTTGCTTGAGGTGCTCCCCCAGGAGCAAGTCTCGGTGCGGCGGTAGCGGCGGATGGCGATCGCCAAATTCGGATTTATATGCTTCCTTTTGCTGTCATCAGTAGGTTTGACAGCGCAAGAGGTGGCAGCGCCAGCACAGCTACCTGAATTAAGCCTTGAGCAGGCAGAGACGATAGCGGTCGCGAATCAGCCGCGACTTCTCGCCGAGAAATTCCGTGCCAAGGCATCCGCTCAGCGCGTGCGGGAAGCACGAGCGGGCCTTCAGCCGCTGGTTGCGTTCAACGCAACTGGTGCTCTTGCTGTTGATACTGGCACCGCCACTGCGGCTGGTGCACTGACGACATCCGCCATCTCCGACCGCTTCGCCTACGGCGGTAATCTGACGCAGTTAGTCACTGACTTTGGACGGACGAGCGCGCTCATCCAATTCACGCGATATCAGGCCGCTGCACAGGCCGAGCTCACTACGCTTACGAAGTCTCAAGTCCGGCTGAATGTTCGCGAGGCCTACTATGGAACGCTGGGTGCGGAGGCCGTACTTCGAGCTGCACAGGCCGCGCAGGCCAACCGGCACCTCATCTCTCGCCAGTTAGAAGCTCTCGCACAGAATGAACTGCGCTCCACTTTGGACGTTAACTTCGCAAAGGTGCTTGAGAGTGAAGCGGAGCTTGCTGTTGTCCATGCGCAGAGTACGGTAGCTCAAGAACGTTCGCGATTAGCCACAGCGATGGGACAGCAGCAGTCTATTGGCTCGCATTTGGTTGAACCTCTAACACCCGATGCAGTCCCTGCGGCTCTCGAAGAGATAATGGCAGAGGCGCAAACGCAGCGAGCTGATTTGGGAGCAGTGCAGGCGCAACAGAAAGCTGCGCAGGAGTTCGCTTCAGCCGAGAAACGGCTTAGCTACCCGTCCTTGAACGTTCTGGGCGCAACAGGCCAACTCCCGTATCACGATCACACGCTGCACGACAGCTATGCGTCAGCTGGCTTCAACCTCAATATCCCAGTTTTTAACGGCGGCTTGTTTGCTGCAAGGCGTGCCGAAGCAGACCTCGAAGCAAGTGCAAGGGCGCGCGACACAGCCGAATTGCGTCTAGAAGTCAATCAGCAGGTGCGTAATGCGTGGTACCGCGCTGATGAGGCATACCGCAGCCTCGATGTCACTGCCAGACTTGTAGCTCAGAGCAAGGAAGCCTTACGGCTTGCTCAAGATCGCTACGATGTGGGGCTCGGAAGCATCGTGGAGTTGAATGAAGCGCAGTTGAACGAAACATCGGCGGAGATCAGCGCTGCAGACGCGACATACACCTACCTTTCGCGCCGTGCGGAGCTGGACTATGCAGCGGGACTTTTGAATTGAGAGAGGAACTATGACGCACAAGAACAGCCTCATTATGACGGCGCTTGCAGGCACATTGCTTGCGACGCAGGGTTGCAAGTCATCGGCGCCAGCCTCTGCCGTTATACCAACTGTTCCTGTAGCCACTGCTGGGCCGGCAACTCTTGAGAACAACTTGGTGCTTTCTGCGGAGTTTCGTCCGTTTCAAGAGGTCGATGTCATGGCGAAGATTGCCGGGTATGTGAAGGCGATCAATGTCGATATCGGAACTCATGTATCTCAAAATGAGGTACTAGCGACTCTTGAGGTTCCCGAAGTCCAGGACGATGTTGCCAAGGCGAAAGCTGTCCTTGCCGCAGCGGACGCCAACATCGCTACTGCGCAGGGGATGGTCCAACAGGCTGAAGCCGGTTCGAATATTGCGAGGCTTTCTTTCAAGAGAATCAGCGACGTGGCAAAGCGTGACCAAGGACTAGTACCGCGTCAGGAGATCGACGTTGCACAAGCCAAGGAGATGCAGGCAGCTGCCCAGCTTGCAAGTGCGAACTCGGCTCTGAAATCGGCTGAGCAGATGAAGGCTCAAGCTCAGTCTGAATATGCGCATACGCAGGCGATGCTGCAGTACGCAACAATTCGTGCTCCTTTTACGGGGGTCGTAACGAAGAGATACGCCAACACTGGTTCTATGATCCAGGCCGGCATATCCTCGCAGACACAAGCAATGCCCGTTGTAAAGCTGGCGCAGAACAACCTGCTCCGGCTCGTATTACCTGTGCCGGTCAATGCCGTTGCAGACATTCGTGATGGACAAACAGTGGATGTCGAGGTAACCAACACCGGCCGCAAGCTGCAAGGCAAGATCGCACGCTACGCGGACTCTGTTCAGATGGCTACCCGCACCATGGACGCCGAAGTGGATGTTCCGAACGCGGACGGCACACTTGTACCAGGTGAGTATGCAGAGGTTCATTTGCACCTCGCCAATCACCCAGCTGCGTTGAGTGTGCCTATTGATGCCGTAGATGGCTTGGGAACGAGCGTGCAACAGACTTATATCGTTCGTGATGGCATTGTGCATCTCGTGATGGTACAGGTAGGCCTACAGACCGCAAGCCGCGTCGAGATTCTTTCCGGTTTGCACAACGGAGACAGGGTCATTGTGGGGCGTCACACGGGGTTGTCCGACGGCGATCGGGTCGATGCCCAGCCCGCTGCATATGAGAGCAAAGGTAGCTAAAGAGAGGACGACCGAGGGCCGATGTCACGATTTTCCATTCGCAATCCATATCTGATCGTGGTGCTGTGCCTTGTGATGATGATCCTCGGTACGGTGAGTGTAGGAGACATGCCAGTTGACATGTTTCCTGCTGTCAATCTCCCCGTCGTCGCTGTGGCGACTTTCTACTCCGGCATGCCGCCGCAGCAGATTGAGGCGAACATCACCTATCACCTCGAACGTCAGTTCACGCTCGCCACTGGGATCGATCACATGGAGTCGCGTTCGCTTCCGGGCGTATCTCTCATCAAAGTCTACTTTCGCGCTGGTACCGATCCGGACGCCGATGCGGCGAGCATCTCTTCGCTCGCAAGCAGTGATTTACGCGACATGCCGCCGGGTACATACCCGCCGATTGTTCTTAAGCAGGACGCAGCGAGCACACCTGTTGCGCTTGTGACGCTGAGCGGTTCTGGCTTGAACGAAAGTAAGTTGAAGGATGTGGGTCAGAACTTCGTCCGAAATCAGTTGGCAAGCGTTCAGGGCGCTTCCGTCACTCAGCCCTTTGGCGGTCGCTGGCGACAAATCATGCTGTATGCCGATCCCTACAAGCTCGAAGCAAACCAACTGAGTCCGATGGACGTTGTTCGCGCGGTCAACGATGCCAACGTGATCCTGCCCGCAGGCGACGTTCAAATTGGACGTTACGACTACAACATCTATACCAACTCCATGCTCAAGGGAGCGTCCGACATCGCGCAGGTCCCGCTCAAGATGGTTGGGCAATCTCCTGTCCGCGTTGGGGACGTGGCCACGCCACAGGATTCCTTCGGCTTGCAGTACAACATAGTTCGGGTTAATGGACAGCGCGGCGTCTACTTACCCATTTTCAAACAGGGCGGTAATTCCAACACGATCGCCATCGTGAACGGGGTTAATGCAACGCTCAAAAAGCTTGTTGACGTCCCGGCATCTTTGAAGACAGACGTCGTCTTCGACCAATCGAGATTTGTGAAGACTGCGATTGAGACGTTGGTCCATGAAGGTGGCGTAGGTTTATTTCTCACCTGCTTGATGATCCTGATCTTCCTCGGGAGTCTCCGTGCGACTGTGGCGGTCTTCTTTTCCATTCCACTCTCTCTGTTCACAACCTTCTTCATTCTCAAGTTGGCCGGAAGCTCAGTGAACAGCATGGTCCTCGGAGGGCTTGCGCTTGCGCTCTCGCGCTTAATCGACAACTCCGTCGTGGTGTTGGAGAACATCTTCCGGCACATGGAAGAGGGAGAGTCGCCCGTTGTCGCTGCCGAGAACGGGGGCAAGGAAGTTGCTCTCCCTGTGCTGGCCGGAACGCTGACTACTGTTGTCGTCTTCTTTCCCGTCACGATGCTTTATGGTGTGAGCAAGTTTTTGTTCTCCGCGCTTGCACTTGCTGTTGTGATCTCTCTCTTTGCCTCGTATTTCGTCGCGCTGACCGTAGTGCCGCTCTTCTGTGCTCGCTTCATCAAAAGCCCTCATGGAGAGGTCGTGCATGAGTCTGCGGAGTTCGAGCAAGAGATCACGGCAGATGCGAAAAGCACACATCATGGTCTGTGGGCACGCTTCAATGCTGCATTTGCTCGATACTTCGACACCATGCTCCACCGCTACGACAGCTTAGTGGCTAAAGTTCTGGAGAGGCCATGGCAGATTCTCGGTGGTGCGGGCCTTCTGTTTCTTGTCTCCTTGTGTCTCTTTCCTCTGATGGGACTGTCGTTCTTTCCACGCACCGATGCCGGTCAGTTCGTCATCAGTTTCAAAGCGCCTTCGGGAACGAGGCTCGAGGCTACGGAAGGGGAGGCTCAACGGATCGAAGACATTGTCCGCCGCATCGTCTCCAAACATGATCTGGGCATCATGGTGACGAACATTGGAGTCGATCCTGGATTTTCCGCACTCTTTTCGCCAAACGCAGCAATGCATACCGGATTTACGCAGGTGGCCCTGGCGGAGGATCACAAGGTCAGCAGCTTTCGCTACATCGACGAAGTCAAAGCGGCCATCGCGAAGGAAGTTCCAGAGGTACAGACCTTCTACTCATCTGGCAGTCTCGTCGACGGTGTTCTTAATATGGGTGCTCCGGCACCGATCGACGTTCGGATCACTGGTAACGATGAGACGGCCGATTTCGGCCTCGCGCAGCGAATGGCTTCGCAGATACGGCAAATTCATGGCGTTGCTGATGTCTACATCCCACAGGATATTGACTACCCCTCGCTACGCATCTCGGTGGACCGCACCCGTGCAAGCGAACTCGGTTTGACAGAGAAGGAGGTTGTCTCCAACATCATCACAGCGCTGACATCGAACCAGATGATTGCGCCTTCCATCTGGATCGATCCAAATAGTGGAAACAACTATTTCTTGACGGTCATGTACAAAGAGGGCCAGATCAAGTCTCTCGAAGACCTAAAGGCCATTCCACTTCACGGCGCAAATCTCTCACAGCCAACTCGACTGGATATGGTCGCGAACATCGAGCAGTTCAACGCGCCAACTGAGATGGACCATACCCAGATTCGCCGCAATCTCGACATCTATGTGCGTCCACAAGAGGAAGACCTGGGCAAGATCACTAAGGAGATCCAGAAGATTGTCGATCAGGCTAATCCGCCACATGGAATCGATGTGTCCTTGAACGGAAGCGTTACCTCCATGAATGCATCCTTTCGCAGCTTCGCTATCGGTCTCACGTTGTCTGTCGCGTTGTTGTATCTGATTCTTGTGGCGCAGTTTCGTTCCTTCGTCGATCCGTTCATCATCTTGCTGGCGCTTCCTCCCGGCATCACGGGCGTCATTGTGGCTCTGTTGCTTTGGGGAACCACCCTGAACGTGATGTCGCTGATGGGCGTCGTCATGCTTGCCGGCATCGCGCTCTCCAACAGCATCCTGATCGTCGAATTTGCCCACCATCTGATCGGTCAGGGCATGAGCATTAAGGAGGCAATTACGACATCCTGCCGTGTACGTTTGCGGCCGATCCTGATGACTTCGCTGGCGACGCTTATAGGATTGTTGCCCATGGCTTTGAAGTTGGGCGAAGGTAGCGAATCGTATGCTCCACTTGCCCAGGCATTAATCGGTGGTTTGACGTTTTCCGTTTTGCTGACCATCTTCCTCGTTCCGGCCGGCTTCTATCTGGCGTATCGTGACCAGGAGATGCAGCGGACTAACTTATCACCGCCCAACCCGGATTAGTTCTGATAGTCGCCTTGTGGGAAGTGATCTGACGCCTCTCGGAGGTTTCGATGGGATGGACAGCCGTTCTTCTGGCCTCCCATCCCACCAATAGCGGTCAAGAACGAAGCCCCGGTCTGAATCTCAGGTCGTTGGCATCGAACTCGCCGACTTCCAGATTGCAAAAGTAGATTCGATAGAAGTTCTCTTCAATCTTTTCAAGTCCGAGGTCTTCGCCACGGAAGACCTCGCTAATGAAGACCCGACTCTTATGCCAGCTGATGTCGCCTGCATCGTTGACCCGTCGCGTCTGGAAGTGAGCTGGATAGACATACGCCTTTGTGTAGCGCGGCAACAGCCGCGTTTCTCGCGTTTTCCTTTATCGAAGACGACCGAGCTTGGAAGGAAGCACTTCGTCCCTTCGTCAGCCTCCACAAGGCAGACAAGGGAGGCGAGCTTCGCGATACTCGCAAAGTTGGGAGAATGGCTTGTGACAAAGACCTGCACAGGCCCCTCGGCGTCTGTCCTGTTTTCTTCTGCGTCCGCAGAACCTTCCGGCTCCTTATCCTCATCCGTCGCAAGGCTTGACTCCTGCGCTTCCTCCAAGGAGGATGTTTCCGCATCCGTGCCGGCGTCCTTTGATTCATCGACGGAGTCGTGCGACGGGTGCTTTTGCCCCTTCTTTAGAGCTTTGATGTTCTCGAGATACTGCAGCAAGATTCCCTGCAACTGCGGATGAAGATGGGCTTCGGGCTCCTCAACAATCAGCCCCCGGTAGGCGGTGCCACTCGGTGCGGCTCTCGTAGTCGCCCTTTTCGTTCTTCCAACTTTCCTGGGTGGCGATGTTGAGGATGACTTACTCTTTGTTGTTTTGAGCGGTTTTGGCTTCTGCGTTCTGTCCGAGGCGGCCTATGAGGATGACTTTGTTGAACATGGTGTTTGGCTCCGTTTCTTTTGTTTGTCCGC
>Ga0193716_1000316_pt1 | contig 30566 bp, 29 predicted proteins | sample U2c1metaG_FD_145901 | JGI IMG/M metagenome (GOLD analysis project Ga0193716, IMG submission 145901) | Soil microbial communities from a riparian zone of the East river system, Colorado, United States - U2c1 | ecosystem: Environmental > Terrestrial > Soil > Riparian zone | place: USA: East River...
AGCTTGGAGGTGGTGTATCTACCGCAGTGCCGCGGAGTTGGCCCACCCCCCGGGCGACACCATCGACGGCCGCCGCAGATACACCACCTCCAAGCTGTGCAACGTTCTGTTCGCCTACGAACTCGACCGCCGGCTCGGTCAGGGGCAGCGGGGCATTACCGTCAACGCGTTCGACCCAGGGCTGATGCCGGGTTCTGGTCTGGCGCGCGACTATTCGCCAATTGGACGTTGGGCCTGGCGATACCTGTTTCCCGCGCTGCGTGTTCTGCCCAACGTCAACAGCACGCGGTCGTCGGGGCAACGTCTGGCAGCGCTGGCAGGCGATCCCCGCTACGACGGTGTCACCGGCTCGTACTTCGAGGGCCTGCGGCCGATTCGCTCATCGGTCGATTCGTACGACCGCGACAAGGCGCTCGATCTATGGGAGACCAGCGAGCGGCTGCTGACGCCCGTCCCGTAGCGGCCGGTAACGTCGGTGCCCATGGCGCTCGGACGGCTCGACGACGTTCCCGCCGCCACACGAGACCGTCGGGCCCGGGTGGCCACCGCCGCACTGTTTCTCACCAACGGGGCGATCTTCGCCAACATGTTGCCCCGGTTCCCCGAGATCAAGACCGACCTGGGGCTGTCGAACGCGGCGTACGGTGCGTCGGTCGCCGCGTTCTCCGCAGGCGCACTGGTCTCCGGACTCACCGCGGGCGCGTTGATCCGCCGATTCAACTCATCCCGCGTCGCCGTGATCGCCACGCTTGGCATCGCGTCGTTCGTCTTCGTCGCCGCGATCGCCCCGTCACCGGTGCTGTTCGCCGCCGCGCTGTTCGTCGGGGGAGCGGCAGACTCCGTCACCGACGTCGCCCAGAACGCGCACGGTCTGCGCGTGCAACGCAACTATGGCCGGTCGATCATCAACTCGCTGCACGCGGTCTGGTCGGTTGGCGCGATCAGCGGCGGGCTGATGGGAGCGGCCGCCATCGCGCTGCACGTCCCACGCGGCGTGCACCTGGCGTTCTCCGGTCTCGTCTTCGGAGCAGTCGCCCTGATCGCGTACCCGTTTCTGCTTCGCGGCCCCGACCACGACGATCACCCCGCTGCGGGGACGATCGACGGCTCGAAGACCGGACTGGGTGTCTACGCGCCGCTGGCCGCGCTGGTGGGCATCGCCATCGCAGGCGCGGCCATCGAGGACGCCGGAAGTTCTTGGGCGACGGTGTATCTGAGGGACAGCCTGAGCACCCCGGCCGCGATCGCCGCATTCGGCTACATCGCTCTGGTCAGCTTTCAGTTCCTCGGGCGGTTCTTCGGTGACCGCCTGGTGGACAGGTTCGGCGAGCGTGCCGTGGCCCGCGTCGGCGGGCTGATCGCGGCCGTTGGCATGAGTGCTGCGCTGGCGTTCCCGAGTGTCCCTGCGACCATCGCCGGATTCGCCGCCGCCGGCTTCGGCAGCGCCACCCTGATCCCGGCGGCCATGCATGGGGCCGATCGGGTGCGAGGGCTGCGTCCGGGCACGGGGCTGACGATCGTGTCGTGGTTGTGCCGGGTCGGATTCCTGATGTCCCCGATCATCGTTGGGGTCGTCGCCGACGCCACCAGCGTGCGCGTCGGGCTGCTCATCGTCCCCGTCGCCGGTCTCGCGGCGATGTCGCTGGCCGGCGTTCTCAGTGCACCGCACCACTCATCTCGATGGTCAGCACGCCGGCAACGATGAGCGCGATGCCTGCCCCCATCAGCCAGGTCAGGGGTTCGGAGAACAGAAACCGGGCGATGACGGCGACCAGCGCGACGCCGCACGCCGTCCAGACGCCGTAGGCGACGCCGACGGGCATCCCCAGCGACAGCGAAATCCACAGCAGATAGAAGGACGCCAGATAGCCGAGAACGACTGGGATCATCCAGCCTCGCTTGCGGAAGCCGTCCGACGCACGCAGGGACAGGGTGGCGATGACCTCGACGAGGATCGCGCCGGCCAGCGCCAACCACATCACGGTGTCGTCTTGTTCGCAGCGGCCCGCTGCGACCCGACCTCGATCAGCAGCACCCCCGCGATGATCAACCCGATGCCCATCACGATGGCCCAGGTGAAGGGGTCGCCGAAGATCACCGCGGCCAGCACGGCGGTGCCTGCGGTGCCGAGCGCACCCCAGATGCCGTAGGTCACCCCGATCGGGATGCCTGCGCGAAGCACGAGGGTCAGCAGCACGAACGCGCCGACGTATCCGGCGACGACCACCACCAGCCAGCCCCAATGGTCTTGTGACGCCCGCAGAGACAGCGTCGCCGCCACCTCGATGGTGATGGCTGCGCTCAGCAGCGCCCACTTTCGCACGGTTCAAAACTAGTCGACCGCCGTGCCCGATCCGTGAAAAGCGCAGCTCAGAGAGGCTACCGAGGCCGCGCGTAACCTGGTGTCAAAAGGGCGCTCAACGCCTGCCGGATCGATTGAAGGAGCACTACGTGACGGATCCTCAACGCACGCTCATCGCCGTTCTGCTCGACCGTTCTGGGTCGATGGAAACCGTGAAGTCCGATACCGAGGGCGGATTCAACGCATTCATCGACACCCAACGCGCCGAACCGGGTGACGCGCGAGTGACGCTGGCGCAGTTCGACACTGAGTACGAAGTGGTCTACGCCAACCGGCCGATCGGCGACGTCCCGCGGCTCCAACTGCAACCCAGGGGAGGGACTGCCCTCTACGACGCGCTTGGCCGGTTGATCACCGACGTGGGTTCGGACCTGGCCGCGCTGCCCGAAGACGAGCGGCCCGGCACCGTGATCGTGGTCGTGCTCACCGACGGACACGAGAACTCGAGCCGCGAGTGGACGCACGACGCCGTCGGCGCCGCCATCCGCAGGCAGGAGAGCGACTACGCTTGGGACTTCCTGTTCCTCGGCGCCAACATGGATGCCGTGCAGATCGGTACCGCGCTTGGCGTGCAGGCGGAGAAGTCGATGACCTGGGACACCACCGGCGGCGGAGTGGTGAATGCGATGGCCTCGGCCGGTGCCTTCGTGGCGCGCAAGCGATCCGCCCCCGCCGGTGCCAAGGTGGACGGCTTCTCGGAGAACGACCGAGCTGCGGCCCTTGGCAACGCGAACAAGTGACGGCCGAACAGAGCACCGGGCAGCTTGGCGGGCACCCCGTCATCGAAATCGTCGACACCGCGCACGGACCCGTGTGCGGCATCGACGACGGAACGGTCAAGGCGTGGAAGGGGATTCGCTACGCCACGCCACCCGTTGGCGAGCTGCGCTGGCGCGCGCCGCAACCACCGGAACGATGGACCGAACCCGCCGACGCCACCCGCGTCGGGCCGGTGTGCCCGCAACCGACTGATCCGCGGCTCCCGATCGATCTCGGTGCTCCGCAGGGCGACGATTGCCTGACGCTGAACGTGTGGGCGTCGTCGGACACCTCGCCCGGCGACGCCAAGCCCGTGATGGTGTGGGTGCACGGCGGTGCCTACATCCTCGGGTCGTCGGCGCAGCCGCTGTACCACGGGCGTGCGCTCGCCTCGAGCGGCGACGTCGTGGTGATCACCGTGAACTATCGGCTGGGTGCGCTTGGCTTCCTCGATCTGTCGCCCTTCTCGACGCCGACGTCGACGTTCGAGACCAACCTGGGTCTGCGCGACGTGCTGTTCGCGCTGAGCTGGGTCCGCGACAACGTGGCCGCCTTCGGCGGCGATCCCGGGCGGGTCACCCTGTTCGGCGAGTCTGCCGGTGCGGGCATGGTCACCACGCTGCTCGCCAGTCCTGCTGCCGCGGGGCTGTTCTCGGCCGCCATCGCGCAGAGCTCACCCGCGACGTCGATCTACGACGCCGCCCGCTCGCGCGTGGTCGCCGAGCAGTTCCTCGCCGCGCTTGGCGTCGACGATGCCGCCGGCCTGGCCGCCGCGCCGACCTCCGCGGTACTGGCCGCGTCCAAGCGGGTGTTCGACGAGGTGCCCCTGCGCACCCCAGGCACACTGGCCTTCGCCCCCATCGTCGACGGCGACGTCGTGCCCGACTACCCCGTCGAGGTGGCACGGGCAGGCCGCACCCACGCCGTGCCGCTGCTCATCGGCACGAACAAGCACGAGGCGGCGCTCTTCCGGTTCATGAAGTCACCGCTGCTGCCGATCACACCCCAGGCGATCAAGGCGATGTTCGCCGAGATCGCCTCCGAACAACCCGGCCTGCAACTGCCCACCGAAGAGGAGCTGGGCGCCACCTACCGCGGCCGCGGCAAGACGCCCGGCATGGGGGTGGCCCGTGACCTCGGCTTCCGGATGCCGTCGATCTGGATGGCCGAGGGGCATACCGCCGTCGCCCCGGTCTACGTCTACCGGTTCGACTGGGCCACGCCGATGCTGCGACTGCTGCGCCTCGGTGCGGCACACGCCACCGAACTGCCCTACGTGTGGGGCAACCTGGTGGCCGGACCGAAGGATCCGACGTTCAAGCTCGGCGGGCTGAAGTCGGGTACCGCGGTCTCGGAGCGGATGCGGGCCAGATGGCGGAACTTCGCGGTGTCCGGCAAACCGACGGGTCTCACCGGCGAACCGGCCTGGCGGCCGTACCTGCGGGATGACCGGGCCACCCTGGTGATCGACAAGCAGGACACCGTGGTGGACGACCCGGACCGGGCCTTGCGGGCGGCGTGGGGTGACGACGTGCTCAGTTTCCGCTGAGCGGGGGAGTTACGCTGCCCTCGGAGGTGTCGACGTGGACTGGTCGAATGCGTTCTCGAGGTTTCTCTCGGACGTGCTGCCACCGCTGATGCACGACCCGGTGATGTACGCGGTGCCGTTCTTCCTGGTGCTGCTGATCATCGAGTGGGCGGCGGCGCGCAAACTTCAGCACACCGAGCGTCTGCACAGCGAGGCCGAGCGGGCGCCCGCAGGTGCCTACCTCAAGCCCGATGCGTGGGCGAGCATCTGGATGGGTGTGGTGTCGATCGGCACCAGCGGCCTGCTCAACGGCATCGCGCTCGTGGGCTACGTGGCCTTGTACGTCTACGTGGCGCCGTGGCACCTGCCGGCCAGCCAGTGGTACACCTGGGTCATCGCCATCCTCGGCGTCGACCTGCTCTACTACTTCTATCACCGGATGGCCCACCGGGTCCGCATCTTCTGGGCGACCCATCAGGCCCACCACTCCAGCCAGTACTTCAACTTCGCCACCGCGCTGCGGCAGAAGTGGAACATCAGCGGTGACGTCTTCCTGCGGGCGCTGTTGCCGCTGTTCGGCGTGCCGCCGTGGATGGTCTTCCTCAGCTTCTCGATCAATCTCGTCTACCAGTTCTGGATTCACACCGAGCGCATCGGAAAGCTCTGGCGCCCAATCGAATTCGTGTTCAACACGCCGTCGCATCATCGGGTGCACCACGGCATGGACCAACAGTACCTCGACAAGAACTACGGCGGAATCCTGATCCTGTGGGATCGGCTGTTCGGCAGCTTCGCCGCGGAGACGTCCCGGCCGCACTACGGGCTGACCAAGCAGATCGACACCTATAACGTCTGGACGCTGCAGACCCACGAGTACGTCGCGATCGCCCGCGACGTCCGCCATGCCCGCCGCTGGCGCGACGTGATCGGCTACACGTTTGGCCCGCCGGGATGGGCACCGCCGCAGAGCGTGCAGCCCGACATTCCTGCGCCGATGACCACCGCGCGGTAGTTCATTCGCCGGATCGCCGGAACACCGGCGTCGACCCGGCCCTGACCACGTCGATCCAGTACCGCACCCGTTCGCCGACTTCGGTGACGCTCAGCCTGGAACCGTCGATCACCGTGACGTTCCAGGACAACCGCGACAGCCTCGACCAGTCCATCTCCGGCCAACCATCGTTGACGAGCACCTCGGGCATGTGGGCGGGATCCTCGGCGTGCCTGCGCATCCACTCCGCGAACGCGGCGTGGCGCCACAGCAGCTCTTCGGGATCGCCGCGGGCCCGCAACCGGCGCTGCTGGGTGGCCTCGTCGACGTCGAGCAGGCACACCGCGATGTCCACGCCCGGTGCCGACGGCGCCGCGAGGATCTCCCCAGGTGCCACCGGGTCGCCGGCCAGCAGCAGATCGCGGCCTTCGGCGTCGAGCCGAGCGGCCCTGGCGACGGCGCACTCGGCCATCCGTTGCCGCCAGGCCACGTCAGGAACCGCAGGCAGCGGGCCGAGGTGTCTGAGCTCGACGCATTCGACCGTCGGTGCGAGATCGGCCTCGATCGCCTGCCTGACCGAGGACTTGCCCGCGCCGCTGGCCCCGGTGAGAAGAAACAGCACGAGTCCATCCTCACCTGGACCGCAAGCCAATTTGTGGCGGTCTCGCTGGTCGAGGCCATCTTGTCCGCGGGTAGTCTTCCGCGATGTGATTGCCCGCAGTGTGGAAACGGTGTTCGACGGCCATGTGGATCCTGCGATCGTTGAACGGTCGCTTGCCGCAAGCAGCTTCGGTTCGATGTGGCTCGACATCGCGCGTCCGGAGTATCCGCGACTGTCGGGTTCGACCACCTGCGATCTGCTCGTCGTCGGCGGCGGCTACACCGGGCTCTGGACTGCACTACATGCCGCGCAGCGCAATCCGGACCAACGCATCGTCCTCATCGAGGCCGACCGCATCGGGTGGGCCGCCTCGGGCCGCAACGGCGGTTTCGTCGAGGCCAGCCTCACTCACGGCCTTGCGAACGGAAAGACGCGCTGGCCCAACGAGATCGACCGGCTCACCGAGATGGGCATCGAGAATCTCGACGGCATGCAAGACGAGATCGCGCGGCTCGGCCTCGACGTGGAGTGGCAGCGCAGCGGAATGCTCGCCGTCGCGACGGAACCCCATCAGGTGGAATGGCTCCAGGAAGCCGCGGACGAGGGGGAGGGCAGCTTCCTCGGCCGTGCGGACGTGCAGAGCGAGGTCCACTCGCCGACCTATCTGGCCGGGCTGTTCGAACCCGACACGTGTGCGATCGTGCACCCTGCCAAGCTGGCGCTCGAACTCTCCCGCGCATGCGCTGAAGCCGGTGTACGGATCTACGAGCACACCAACGCCGTCTCGCTCGACTCCGGCGGTGCCGCCCTGCGGGTCGACACCGGAGGCGCCATCGTGACGGCGCGCCAGGTCGTGCTCGCCACCAACGTCTTCACCTCGCTGCTGCGACGCAACCGGTTTCACACCGTGCCCGTATACGACTACGTGCTGTCCACCGAACCGCTCACCGATGCCCAGATCGAGCGCATCGGATGGCAGAACCGACAGGGAATCGGCGACTCCGCCAACCAGTTTCACTACTACCGGCGCACCGAGGACAACCGCATCGTGTTTGGCGGCTACGACGCCATCTACCACTACGGCCGCAAGGTCGACGCCTCCTACGAGGACCGGCCCGCGACGTACCGCCGGCTTGCCGAGCATTTCTTCATCACCTTCCCGCAACTCGACGACGTCAGGTTCAGCCACCGGTGGGCAGGCGCCATCGACACCAACACCCGGTTCTGTGCGCACTGGGGACTTGCCCGCGACGGCAGGGTCGCCTACGTCAACGGGTTCACCGGACTCGGCGTTGGCGCGGCACGGTTTGCCGCCGACGTGTGCCTCGACTTGCTCGGAGGGAAGGACACACCGCGTACCGAGCTCGAGATGGTCCGCAAGCGCCCGCTGCCGTTTCCGCCCGAGCCGTTGGCCAGCGTAGGAATCCAGGCCACCCGCTGGTCACTGGATCGCGCCGACCACACCGAGGGGCGACGCAATGCTTTGCTGCGCACGCTGGACGCGCTCGGCCTCGGCTTCGACTCCTAATCATCCGCAACCGATTGTTCGCCAACCGTTTTGCTCGTGCGCAGCTGAACCCGCCCATGAACCCAGGGGAGGTCAGTAAGCTCGCGTCCGTCAAATGAGCGGAAGGGGAGACATCATGGGAGACAGACTCCAAAAGGGTGAGAAGCTCGAGGTTGGGCAGTCGTTGACGTCCGCCAACGGGGCGTACAAGGCGACCCTGCAGGACGACGGCAACTTCGTTCTGTACGCAGGTGACCAGTCCATCTGGTCGACGGAGACCAACGGCCAGAGCGTGGTCCGCGCCGAGGTGCAGGAGGACGGGAACTTCGTGCTGTACACGGCGGACAAGCCGGTGTGGCACAGCGATACCAAGGGCGCCAAGGACGTCCGGCTGGTTCTGCAGGACGACCGCAACCTGGTCCTCTACGGTTTCGACGGACCGGCGTGGTCATCCGAGACCCACACCGACGAAGCGCCGCCTGCACCGCCCGTTGCAGCCGAACCCGAGGTCGAGCTCGCAGCGGCCGAGGCACCGGCACCCGCGGAAGCACCCGCACCGCCGCCTCCTCCGCCGCCGCCACCACCACCTGCAGTGAAGACGTACACGGTGGTGTCCGGTGACACGTTGTGGGCCATCTCCGAGCGGTTCTACGGTGACGGCAACCGGTACCAGCAGATCGCCGATGCCAGTGGCATCGACAACCCCGACCTGATCCACCCCGGTCAGGTGCTGACGATTCCGTAGCGCAAGCAAGATGCGGCCCGGGCCTTTTCGGCCCGGGCCGCATTTGCTTACGGGTAGGCTGGTATGCCCATCTACCTTCACGGATCGGAGAACCCATGCGGCGGTGGCGTTTGCGCGTGCTCGCTGTGGCGGCCGCCCCGATCGCAGCAGGCCTGTTTGCGCCTGCTGTCGCGCCGTTGACCGCCAACGCCGACCCCGGCGTCGTGGTCTATCCGGGCATGGAGATCCGCCAGGACACCAACCAGTGCACGGTGGGCTTCGTCGACATGGCAACGCGCACGGCCTACACGGCGGGCCATTGTCGTGGCAGCGGGTCGGTGGGAGACAAGTTGGGCAACGTCATTGGCCACCAAGCGATATTCCGGGACAACACCCCCGACGGGGCCACCGTGGCGACCGATCACCTGATCGCCGACTGGGAGACGATTGCGCTCGCGCCCGAAGTCGTGGTGAACAACGTCCTTCCCGGCGGGCGGGTCCTCGTCGCCGATCCAACGGTAGTGCCGCAGCCGGGTCAGCGGGTATGCCACTTCGGTGTGATCACCGGCGAAAGCTGTGGCACCGTAGACGCCGTCAACAATGGATGGTTCACGATGGCCAATGGCGTGGTCAGCCAGAAGGGTGATTCGGGTGGCCCGGTCTATGTGCCCACAGATGACGGACGCGCCGTCATCGTCGGCATGTTCAACAGCACGTGGGGTACCTACCCTGCGGCCGTCTCCTGGCAGGCAGCCGATCAACAGATCCGCGAGGAGGTCTTCACGGCCTCTTCGGGCATCGCGCCGAACGCCGTCCCCCAACCTCCACTCCCGCCCAACGCACCGGCCTAGGCCGGCGTAGCGCCGGGCTGAGAGCAAGCATGCCTGGTTCAAAGGGTGGGTGGTCTCGTCGTCGGATCTTGATCGCCGTGTTGGGGTCACTCGGCATCCTCGCCATGGTGGGCACCACACTCGGCGCAGTGGTGATGCCCTTCTTGGCCAAGGACTCTGGCGCGCCGCCGTCGCGCTCCGCCACACCAACCTCGACGACGCCCGTGATCGTGATGAAGCCGTTGGCGGTCCGGCCAGTGTTCCAGGCGCTGGTCAGCACACCAGAGGAGTGTCAGCTGCCACCGCCGCCGCCACCCGACCAACCCCAGCAGGCCTGCGACCTCGACCGCGCGGCCCGCTACGACATGGGCCCGGTTGCGTTGGAGCTCAACCTGACCGGTGCCAAGTCGGTCAAGCTGCCGATGAGCGAGTTCTACAGTGTTCAGCTCGCCATGGATCCAGCATCCGGTGCGGCGTTCGCCGGCTACACCGCGGCCAACATCGGAAAGCAGCTGGCGTTCGTCCGGGACGGTATGGTTCTCGCCGCTCCCGCGATCGACCAACCCATCGAGGGGCAGTCGCTTCAACTGTCCGGCAACATGTCTCAGGCGACCGCCGAGACCATCGTGCGCATGCTTCTCGACGGGTCCTGACGCCTAGCGGGACAGCTCGAATACCGGGATCGACGGCGCGGCGGCACGGAGTTCGGCATCCGTCGAGTCCGGAGTCAGACCGCCGACGTGACCCTTGACCTCCCAGTACCACCGCTTCAGGTAGCGCCTCAGCAGCTCGGGCTTGGCGTCATCGGCGAGTTCGGTGATGCGGACCTCGCGGCCGCGCCAGCGGGGACCCATCTCCACTTCGCCCGCGGCGCGGGCGTTGCGCGCCCACTGCGTATTGCCGCGCGGCGACACCAGATAGTCGCGCCCGTCGATGGTGAGCAGGTTGATCACCACGCCTCTGCGCTTGCCGGTCTTGCGGCCGCGCACCCGCAGCGCCCTGGTGCCTGCGATACCGATGCCGGCTTCGGCGAGCCAACGGAAGACCTCGTTGAAGGTCCTCGCGGAGAGGTTCGGTTCGTCGTATCGGGTGGTCATTGCGGTCTCCTTCGGGGTTTTGATATTGGAGAGCACTGCTCTCGTTATTAGCGTGACACGGCTTGGCGGAGAAATCAAGAGCAGTGATCTCGTTCTGTGCCACACTCGGGCGATGGGCAAGCGGCAGGAATCGCGTGAGCGGATCGAAAGCGAGATCATCGCGATCGGTAGGCGCCACCTCGTCACCGAAGGCGCAGCTGGGCTTTCGGTGCGGGCCATCGCGCGTGAGCTGGGCATGGTGTCATCGGCGGTCTACCGATACGTCGCAAGCCGTGACGATCTGCTGACCCTCCTGCTGATCGATGCCTACACCGAACTCGCCGACGTAGTCGACCGCGCGCACCGGTCGACTTCGGGATCCTGGGCCGACCAGGCCCTCGCCAGCGCGCGGGCCGCACGCCAATGGGCGGTCGATCAGCCTGCGTGCTGGGCGCTGCTGTACGGCAGCCCGGTACCCGGCTATCACGCTCCCGCGGAGCGGACGGTCGGGCCGGGCACCAGGGTGGTCGGAGCCCTGTTCGCCGCCGTTGCCTCTGGCATCGCCGCCGGCGACATCGTCGTGCCGAACATTCAAGCGCCCCAACCGATGTCAACCGACTTCGACGCCGTCAGGGCCGAGTTCGCATTCGCCGGCGACGACGCCACCGTGCTCAAGTGCTTCCTGCTCTGGGCGGCACTGGTCGGTGCGATCAGCCTCGAGGTGTTCGGCCAGTACGGCGCGGACACCCTGACCAACCCCGCCGCGGTGTTCGATGGGCAGATCGAGTTGTTGCTCACCACGTTCGTGGCGCAAAACTAGAACACGTTCTAGCCAGGTGGGGATCCCGGAGATATCCTCGAACCGATGCACGCCCAGACACCTGTCCAGATTGCGTGGGTGACGCGCGACCTCGATGCCACCGAAGCCGCCCTCACCTCGCTTCTCGGCGCCAAGAAGTGGATCAGGATGCCCGACATCCACTTCGCCCCCGACTCGTGCACCCATCGCGGTGCGCCTGCCGACTTCGTCGCCCACATTTCGCTGTCCTATGCCGGCGACACCCAACTCGAGCTCATCCAGCCCGTCTCCGGCACCAGCCTCTACTCGGAATTCCTCGAACGATCCGGTTCAGGACTGCACCATGTCAGCGTGACGGCTCCAAGCCCCGACGCCCTCGACGCCATGTGCGAGGACGCCGAGCGGAACGGCGCACCGGTGCTGACCCGGGGCACCATGCCCGGCGGCACGCAGTTCGCCTACGTGTCCGCGCCCGACGCCGGCGTGCCCTACCTCGAGATCGCCTATGTCCCACCCGAGATCCAAGCCTTCTTCGACTACGTGAAACAGGAGCAACAGTGACGACCCAGCTTCCGGAAACCATCGACGCCGCGGACGTGGCGGACTGGTCCGACGACGTGGACGTCGTGGTGGTCGGATTCGGCATCGCGGGTGGTTGCGCCGCGGTGAGCGCTGCCGCCGCTGGTGCACGGGTCTTGGTCCTCGAGCGCGCAGCCGCAGCCGGGGGTACGACGTCGATGGCGGGTGGGCACTTCTATCTCGGCGGCGGGACCGCCGTGCAGCAGGCCACCGGGCACGAGGACAGCGCCGACGAGATGTACAAGTACCTCGTTGCGGTGTCCCGCGAGCCCGAGCTCGACAAGATCCGCGCCTACGCGGACGGCAGCGTCGAGCACTTCAACTGGTTGGAGGACTTGGGCTTTCAGTTCGAGCGCAGCTACTACCCAGAGAAGGCGGTGATTCAGCCCAACACCGAGGGCCTGATGTTCACCGGCAACGAAAAGGTGTGGCCGTACAAGAACGAAGCCAAACCGGCACCGCGCGGGCACAAGGTGCCCGTCCCCGGCGACACCGGCGGTGCGGGCATCGTGGTCGACCTGCTCGTCAAGCGGGCCGCCGATCTCGGCGTTCAGATCCGCTACGAGACGGGTGCTTCCGCTCTGGTCGTCGAGGACGGCGCGGTCGTCGGGGTCGGTTGGAAGCACTTCAACGAATCCGGCGCGATCCGCGCGAAGGCGGTCGTGATCGCCGCGGGCGGCTTCGTGATGAACCCCGACATGGTTGCCGCATTGACCCCGAAGCTGGCCGAGAAGCCGTTCGTGCTCGGCAACAGCTACGACGACGGGCTGGGCATCCGGCTCGGCGAATCCGCGGGCGGGGCGACCAAGCACATGGACCAGATCTTCATCACCGCCCCGGTGTATCCGCCGGCCATCCTGCTCACCGGCATCATCGTCAACAAACTCGGTGAGCGCTTCGTCACCGAGGACTCCTACCATTCCCGCACAGCGGGTTTCGTAATGGATCAACCGGACAGCGCGGCGTACCTGATCGTCGACGAATCGCACATGGAGCGACCGATGTTCCCGCTCATCAAGTTCATCGACGGGTGGGAGACCGTCGACGAGATGGAAGCCGCACTCGGCATTCCGAAGGGCAAACTGGTCGCCACCCTCGACCGCTACAACGAGCACGCTGCACGGGGCGAGGATCCCGACTTCCACAAGCAGCCGGAATTCCTTGCGGCACAAGACACCGGGCCGTGGGCGGCGTTCGACCTCTCGCTGGGACACGCGATGTACTCGGGCTTCACCGTCGGCGGACTGGCCACCACGATCGACGGCCAGGTCCGCCGCGCGGACGATTCGGTGATTCCCGGGCTGTACGCGGCGGGCGCCTGCGCGTCCAATATCGCTCAGGACGGCAAGGGTTACGCCAGCGGGACCCAGCTGGGCGAGGGTTCGTTCTTCGGGCGTCGGGCGGGCGCGCACGCCGCGCGGTAGCGAGTCCCAAAACCTAGACGGGCAACGGTGTCTCGGCTACCGGGCCGAGCCGCCAGCCACCGCCGCCAAGCAGTTCAAGGCGACGGCGGTGATGCTGCTCCACCGTGCCGCGGTGGCTGACGCTGACCACGATGCAGTCCGGCAATTGCGTTCGCAGCGACCGGTACAACGCGAACTCCTGGCCTTCGTCGAGCGCCGACGTCGACTCGTCGAGGAACACCCCGCTGGGCTTGATCAGCAGCACCCGTGCGAACGCGATGCGCTGCTGCTCACCGGGGGAGAGCACCTTGGCCCAGTCCGCGACCTCGTCGAGGCGGCTCCCCAGATGGCCAAGCGCGACGGTGTCCAGTGCGGCGTGAACGGTCGGGTCGCCGAAATCGCCTGCCTCGCTGGGATACGAGACGACCGAACGCAGGTCGCCCAACGGCACGTACGGCATCTGGGACAGGAACATCGTGGCGCCCTCGGGGCTGCGCAACGTGCCCGACGTGAACGGCCACAGTTGCGCCAGGCTGCGCAGCAGCGTGGTCTTACCGGTGCCCGACTCGCCGGTGATCACCAGCGAGTCGCCCGGATCGAGGCGCACGTCGAGTGGATCGACCAGCTGCACCCCGGCAGGTGTGCGGACCTCGACGTCGTCGAGCTGCACCGACCCGTCGGTGCTCGGGAGGGCGGTCAAAGACGGTAACGCCCTTGCCCTTTCGTTGGCGGTGAGCAGCCCGTCGAGGCGGATGATGGCCGCCCGATACCCGGCGAACGAATCGTAGACGGCACGGAAGAACGACAGCGAGTCGTGCACCGAGAGGAACGCACTCGACGATTGGGTCATGTCGCCGAGCTGAATCTCGCCGGCGAACACCCGGGGAATCTGCACGACCGTCGGCAGCGGGCTGACGATCTGGTGCACCGATCTGTTCCAGCCCTGGAACAACACACCCCGTCGTACGAAGGCCCGGTAGTTGGTGATGATCGCCGCGAACCTCGTCATCAACCGGCCACGTTCGGCACGTTCGCCGCGGTAGAACCCCACGGCCTCGCCCGCATCGCGAAGTCGCACCAACGCGTAGCGGAACGCGGCGTTGGTGAGCTCGTTGCGGAACGACAGCCGGATCAGGGGGCGGCCGATCCAGAACGCGACGACGGTCGTGAAGAACACGTAGACGAGTGCCAGCCAGAACAGCGCCTTCGGCACGGTGACCCCGAAGACCGTCAGCGGGCCGGCCAGACTCCAAAGAATCGGTGTGAACGAAACCACCGAGACGATCGACGTGATCGCACCGAATACGAGTGTCTGCGACGTCCCGACCGTCGGCGTATTCGTCTCGGGACCGGTACCGGTGGTGAAGATGTCGATGTCCTGCTGGATGCGTTGGTCCGGATTGTCGATCGGCTCGTCGCCGAAACCGGCCAGGAACCGGCCCCGGTAGTAGGCATCACCGTCCAGCCAGTCGCCGGTGACCCGGTGGGTGAGCCACACCCGCCACCGGATGATGAACCGCTGCATCAGGTAGAGATCCAGCAGCGTGCGGACGATGTCGGAGACCGCAAGGGCGAGGTAGATCAGTATGGCGACCCAAAAGCCGTCGATGGCCGAGTCCTTCGCCACCCCCTCGTCGCTGACCGCGGCCTGCAGTGCGGAGAACTGGTCGTTGTTCTGGTAGCTGAACAAGACGGACAGGCGCACGTCGATCATCACCGACAGCAGCAGCACCGCGACGAAGGCCCACGCAGAAACACTTTGGCGACCCTTGAAGTAGTCGCCAGTGATGCGCCAGAACTGCCTGCCCCAGGTGGTGAATCGCGCGATGAGCGTCAGCACCACCAGCGTGCACAGCGCGCTGATGATCCACGCCTTGGCTACCCAGACCAGCGAATCGACGATCTCGGCGCCCCAGTCAAGGGACGGGGTGAACATCTCCATGCCGGGAAGCTACCGCGACCCACCCGTCGTGATCGGGCGATGACATACCCCGTCGCTTCGCTCGCCCCTAGAAGCGTCACACCGGGACGGAGTCACCCTCCACGCGGCCAAGCCGCCATTCGCCGTCTCCGAGCAACTCCAGCTCGTGGGTGTGATGCTGCTCGACGGTCGTGCGGTGGCTGACGCTGACCAGGATCGTGTCGGGGAGCTCAGCGCGCACCAGCTGATAGAGCATGAACTCCAGGCCCTCGTCGAGCGCGGACGTGGCCTCGTCGAGGAATACTGCCTTGGGCTTGGTCAGCAGGATGCGGGCGAACGCGATTCGCTGTTGTTCGCCGGGGGAGAGCACCTTGGCCCAGTCCAGGACCTCGTCGAGCCGGACGACGAGATGCGGGAGCGCCACCTTCTCCAGCATGTCCCGCAGAGCCTGGTCGCCGATCGTGCCTTCCTCGCCCGGATAGGTCACCACGGCGCGCAGATCACCCAGCGGCACATAGGGCAGCTGCGACAGGAACATCGTCTCGTTGGGGCCGCATGGCCGGGTCAGTGTCCCCGACGTGAACGGCCACAACTCGGCAAGGCTGCGCAACAGCGTGGTCTTTCCGCTGCCCGACGGGCCGGTGACCACGAGGGTGTCGCCGACTTCCAAACGCATGTCGAGTGGCTTGATCAGCTGCTTTCCGTCGGGCGTGCGGACCTCGACGTCGTCGAGTTCGACCGTGCCGTCCTTGCATGGCGTGGTCGTCAGCTGCGGCAGCGCCCTGCCCTCCTGGTTGGCGACGACCAGGCCATCGAGGCGGATGATGGCGGCCCGGTATCCGGCGAACTGGTCGTAGGCGTTCCGGAAGAACGACAGTCCCGTCTGGATGTTGTTGAAGGCCGATGCGGTCTGGGACATGTCGCCGAGTTTGATCTGCCCCGCGAAGAACCGTGGGAACTGCAGCAGGTAGGGCAACGGCACGATGATCTGGCTGAGAGACAGGTTCCAGCCGTAGAAGCCGACCATCCGATTGATGTAGCGCTTGTAGTTGTCGACCACCGAGGCGAAGCGTCCCCGCAGTCCCGCGCGTTCGGCGATCTCGCCGCGGTAGAAGGCGACCGCCTCGGCCGCGTCGCGCAGACGCACCAGCGCGTAGCGGAAGGCCGCGTTGAATTTCTCGTTGTCGAAGCTGAACCAGATGATCGGCCTACCGATCCAGAACGCGATGATCGACGCCAAGACGACGTAACCCAGCCCGATCCAGAACATCGCCCTCGGAATGTTGACCCCGAAGAGGGTCAGCGTGCCCGACAGGCCCCACAGGATTGGCACGAAGGAAAAGATCGAGGTGACCGCGGAGACTGCTCCGAACACCAGAGTGTTGCCCGCGGTTTGGTTCGGCGTGTTGGGACTTGGCCCGACGCCTGCGGTGAAGATGTCGATGTCGGTCTGGATTCGCTGGTCGGGGTTGTCGATCGTGTCGTCGATGAAGCGCGACCGGTAGTAGGCCTTGCCGTCGAGCCAATCCCCGGTGAGCCGATCGGTGAGCCAGGCCCGCCACGCCAGCATGAACCGCTGCGCCACGAACAGGTCCAGCATGACGCGTGACACGTAGAAGATGGCCAGTACGGAGAAGCAGAGCATCGCCAGCCAGAAGCCGGCCTTGCCGGAGTTCTTCACGGCTTCGTCGTTGCCACCGATGCCCGCAGCGATCACCTGGAAGCTGGTCATCATGTCGTTGCTGTAGTAGCTGAAGAGCACGTCGATGCGAACGCCGATGATCACCAACAGCAGCATCGCTGCCAACCAGAACCAGATCTTCACGCTCTCACGACCGGTGAAGTACGCGCCGGTGATGCGCCAGAACTGCCTGCCCCACGTGGTGTAGCGGAAGATGAGCGCCAGGATCGCGACCGTGGCGACCGCGGCGATAACCCACGCCTCGGCGATCCAGATCAGCGACGCGCGCCACTCGTTGCCCCAATCCAGCGTCGGGGTGAACATATCCATCCCGGCAAGGTACCCCCACTCTCTACCGCCGGGCTTCCCGAGGCGTCACCGAGCGGCGGCGAGCCGATCGAGTCGCCAGTCGCCATCGCCGAGCAATTCCAACTGTCGGTCGTGATGCTGATCGACGGTGTCGCGGTGGCTCACGCTCACCACGATCGTGTCGGGCAGCTCGTCCCGGATGAGGCGGTAGAGCATCAACTCCAGACCCTCGTCCATGGCGGAGGTCGATTCGTCGAGGAAGACGGCCTTGGGCTTGTTCAGCAGGATGCGCGCGAAGGCGATGCGTTGCTGCTCGCCGACCGACAGCACCTTGGCCCAGTCCTTCACCTCATTGATCCGGATGATCAGATGCGGCAGCGCCACCTTGAGAAGGGCGCCCTGAACCAGCTCGTCGTCGACGGCCCCCTCCTGAGATGGGTACGACGTCACCGCCCTCAGATCGCCAAGCGGAAGGTAGGGCAGCTGCGCGACGAACATCGTCTCGCGCGCGGCGATCGGGTAGCGGACGATTCCGGACGTGTACGGCCACAGGCCCGCGACACTCTGCAACAGAACGGTCTTCCCGCTGCCCGACGGGCCCTTGATCAGCAGGCCGTCACCGGGCTCCAGCCGCAGGGACAGTGCGCGGATCAGCCGCTTCCCGTCGGGTGTTCGCACGTCGACGTCCTCGGCAGCCACCACGTCCGCGTCCTCGGTCGTCACGCGGGGCATCGCTCTGGCACGGGCGTTGGCGTCGATCAACCCGTCGAGGCGGATGAGTGCCGCCCGGTAGCTTGCGAACGAATCGTAGGCATTGCGGAAGAACGACAAGGCGTCGTGAATCGCGTGGAACGCGGTCGCCGACTGCATCACGTCCCCAAACGAGATCTCACTCGCGAAGAGTCGCTGCGCCTGAACGATGTACGGCAATGGATTGATCGTCTGACTCGCGGCCAGATTCCAGCCGAGGAAGATCACCATGCGGTTCAGCCACATCCGGTAGTTCGTGATGACGGAGGTGAGTCCGTGGTCCAAAAGGCTGCGTTCGACGTTCTCGCCCCGATAGAGACCGATGGCGCTCGCGCTGTCCTTCATCCTGATCATCGCGTAGCGAAAGCTGGCGTTGCGCAACTCATTCAGGTAGCTCAATCGGATCAGCGGCCGACCGATCCAGAACGCGATGATCGTCGCGGCCAGCACGTAGCCGATCACGATCCAGAACAGCGCCTTCGGCAACGTCACGTCCAGGACCGTCAGCGGTCCGGACAGGTGCCACAGGATCACGCCGAACGCGGCGACGCTCAACACCGACTCGACGGCGCCGAACAGCAGGGTGCTGCCGGAGCCGTGCGACGGCACGTTCGGCTCGCCCGTCACGGTGGTGACGATGTCGATGTCCTGTTGGATGCGCTGATCGGGATTGTCGATCGGTTCCTTGGCGAGTTGGCCCCGGTAGTACGCGTGCCCGTCCAGCCAGTCGCCGGTCAGCCTGCGGGTCAACCACACTCGCCAGCCGATGATGAATCGTTGGGTGAGGTAGAGGTCGAGCAGGAACCGGACGGCGGCCACCGTCGCAAGGATCGCGAAGATTCCCATTGACGTCCAAAACCCATGGACGCCAGTCTGTTTCAGTGAAGTCTCCGACGAGCCGCTGCCCTCGAACGCGACCTGCAACGCCGAGAAGAGATCGTTGGCGTAGTAGCTGATGAGAACGCTGACCCGCACCGACACGACCGCCGAAGCGAGCAGAGCCGCCAGCACCAACCACACCGGCCAGCTCGCGGGCCCGACGAAGTAATCACCGGTGATGCGCCAGAACTGGCGCCCCCACCCCGTGAACCGGTGCAGCAGGACGAGCACCACGACCACGCAGAGCGCGGCGATCAGGAATGCCTCGAGCACCCACAGCGTCGAGTTGACGAGTTCGTTGCTCCAGTCGACCGATGGTTTGAACTCTGGAGAATCCATCCGACGAAACTCCTCCGCAGGCGTCCGACGACACCGCTCTGCGGCGAAGCTACCGCAGCGCCGACCTGGCTGATCCCGTGTCGAATGCGATTGGGTGCCGATCACGCTCTCGGCGGGTGTTCCCGGCCGCGTACCTTGAACACGTGCCCAAGACCGCTCCCAAGTCCAAGAACAGCGCTCCGAGCCGGCTGAGCAACCGGTTCTGGAAGATGCTCGGTGCCAGCACCGACAAGGATCAGGCCCAGTCGATGGGGCACGTCCGCGCCGCCTCCGACTTCGAGGAGAAGGCCGCAGGCCTCGACGACGAGCAGCTGCGCAAGGCCGCCAAGCTGCTCAACCTCGGCGAGCTGGCCGAGTCGTCCGACATCCCGCAGTTCCTGGCGATCGCCCGCGAGGCGTCCGAACGCGCAACCACGCTGCGACCGTTCGACGTTCAGCTGCTCGGCGCGCTGCGGATGCTTGCGGGCGACGTGGTCGAGATGGCGACCGGCGAGGGCAAGACCCTGGCAGGCGCGATCGCCGCCGCGGGTTACGCACTTGCGGGCCGCAGCGTGCACGTCATCTCCGTCAACGACTACCTGGCCCGACGCGACGCCGAATGGATGGGGCCACTGCTCGAGGCGATGGATCTGTCCGTCGGCTGGATCACCGCAGACTCCACGCCCGACGAGCGCCGCTCGGCCTACGCCTGCGACGTCACCTACGCCTCGGTCAACGAGATCGGCTTCGACGTGCTGCGTGACCAGCTGGTCACCGACGTCGAGGACCTGGTGTCGCCGGATCCGGACGTCGCACTGATCGACGAGGCCGACTCGGTGCTCGTCGACGAGGCGCTGGTGCCGCTGGTGCTCGCGGGCACCACACACCGCGAGCAGCCACGGGTCGAGGTCATCCGGCTGGTCGGCGAGCTATTCGCGGACAAGTCCGCCGAAATCTACTTTGACACCGACCCCGATCGCCGCAACGTGCACCTCACCGAGGCGGGCGCCCGCAAGCTCGAGGCCTCCCTCGGTGGCATCGATCTGTACTCCGAGGAGAACGTCAGCACCACGCTGACCGAGGTCAACGTCGCCCTGCACGCCCACGTGCTGTTGCAGCGCGACGTGCACTACATCGTCCGCGACGACGCGGTGCAGCTGATCAACTCGTCGCGCGGCCGGATCGCGCAACTGCAGCGCTGGCCAGACGGGCTCCAGGCGGCGGTCGAGGCCAAGGAGGGCATCGAGACCACCGAGACCGGTGAGGTGCTCGACACCATCACGGTGCAGGCGCTGATCAACCGGTATCCCACTGTGTGCGGCATGACCGGCACCGCGCTGGCCGCGGGCGAGCAGCTGCGCCAGTTCTACAAGCTGGGCGTCTCGCCGATCCCGCCGAACACGCCGAACGTGCGCGAGGACGAGGCCGACCGGGTGTACATCACCGTCGCCGCGAAGAACGACGCCGTCATCGAACACATCAAGTCGGTGCACGAGACCAACCAGCCCGTGTTGGTTGGCACCCGCGACGTCGCCGAATCCGAGGAACTGCACGAGCGCCTCGTCAAGGCCGGCGTGCCCGCGGTCGTGCTCAACGCCAAGAACGACGCGGAGGAAGCCGCGGTGATCGCCGAGGCGGGCACCCTCGGCAAGGTCACGGTGTCCACCCAGATGGCAGGCCGCGGCACCGACATCCGGCTCGGCGGCTCCGAGGAGACCGACCATGATGAGGTCGCCGAACTGGGCGGCCTGCACGTCATCGGGACCGGCAGACATTTCACCGAGCGCCTCGACAACCAGCTGCGCGGCCGCGCAGGACGGCAGGGCGATCCCGGCTCGTCGGTGTTCTTCTCCAGCTGGGAGGACGACGTCGTCGCCGCTCACCTCGAGCCGCAGAAGCTGCCGACGCAGACGGACGAGGACGGCCGGATCACCAACGACAAGGCTGCCCAACTGCTCGAACACGCGCAGCGCATCGCCGAGGGCAAGCTGCTCGACGTGCACGCCAACACCTGGCGCTACAACCAGCTGGTCGCCCAGCAGCGCGCGATCATCTCGGATCGTCGCGAGAAGCTGCTACGCACCGCGACGGCGCGCGAGGAGCTGGCCGCGCGTTCGCCCGAGCGGTACCAAGAGCTGGTCGAGGAGATCGGCGAGGAGCGGCTGGAGAAGATCTGCCGGCTGATCATGCTGTATCACCTGGACCGCGGCTGGGCCGACCACCAGGCCTATCTGTCCGACATCAGAGAGAGCATCCACCTGCGCGCGCTTGGCAGGCAGAACCCGCTCGACGAGTTCCACCGGATGGCGGTGGACGCGTTCGGCTCGCTGGCGGCCGACGCCATCGAGGCGGCGCAGCAGACGTTCGAGACCGCCAACGTCGTCGAAGACGAGCAGGGCCTCGACCTGTCCAAGCTGGCGCGTCCGACCTCGACGTGGACCTACATGATTCACGACAATCCGCTGGCCGACGACACCATGTCCGCGCTCAGCCTGCCAGGCGTTTTCCGCTAGGGCGTTTGTGACGCCAACGCCTTCTACGCTGCGATCAGTCGAAGGGTCAGCGTTCGGAACCCGTGCGTAAGCGAGTTTCCGGTCCGCTCGCCAGCAGCGGGGCGTTCGATGAGTCGGACTCGGCGGGCCAGTTCGTGCAGCAGAAGCCTGGCCTCGAGCCGGGCCAACGGTGCCCCGAGGCACAAGTGGACTGACGCTCCGAAGGCCAAGTGGGGGTTTGGTGTGCGGCAGATGTCGAACGAGTCGGGCTGCGGGAACTTCGCGGGATCTCGGTTGGCGGAGGCAAACATGACTCCCACCCGCGCGTCGGCGAGGATGGAGGCGCCGCACAGGACGGTCGGGGCAGTGGCAGTGCGAAAGAACATGCGCACTGGTGAGTCGAACCTCATCGCCTCGTCCACTGCGGATTCGGCGAGCTCGGGGTTGGCGCGTAGCCGCTCCCATTGATCGCCGTGGTCGGCGAACGCGTTGAGCATGTTGCTGATCAACGACGTCGTGGTGTCCAACGCAGCCGACCAGATCGCGCCGAGGCCGAGTATCCGGTCGGCGGTGGCCTCGAGCACGCCGCCGGCGCCGCCTGGAGCGCAGCCCGATTCGATGATTTGTCTACTCATGCAGCCCTCTGGCAGGTCACGGGTGCCGGAACCCAGCAGCCATGCGTAGGCCTGCGCGGCGTGCTGCCGCGTCGAGCGTGTGGGTTCGGCTCCTCCCATGTCGAAGATCGCCTCGGCCCAGTCGAACACGTGCTGTCCAGGTGCGCGCATTCCGGTGAAGTCGGCGGTTACTCGGGAGGGCAGTTCGATCGAAAATCCCTGCACGGCATCAATGTCGCGTTGGTCCAGTGCGCGGTCGACGAGGTCGCTCACGTGTCTGCGAACCATCGGGGTGGCCTCTTCGATCGCCTGCTTGGTGAAGAACGGCTGCACCGCCCGGCGGTTGTTGGTGTGTCGTGGCGGATCGGAGTCGATGAACGGCGTGGTCATCGGGTACGGATCGCGTTTGAGGAGTCCGGACCCGAACCGACCCATCACGGCACTCAGCACCTTCCCGGTGCCGTCTGGGTAACGCTGATACGCCCATCGGATCAGCTCGAACTGCCGTCTGCCGAAAGGGCGAATGGTGCTTGCCCTCGGATAGAAGGCACCCTGTGCCGACGAGAAGGTGCGAAAACCACGCAGCGCGGCGTCGACAGCCTCGTAGGTCGTCGCCAGATAGACGTTTCGCGACGGGAGAAACAGCACGGGCCCGATGCCGCGCAACTCTGTGTAGTACCGGTACGGATCAGCCAGGTTCGCTCTGGCGAACGGATCCAGGCTCTCGTCGATCTCGATCGCTGCTGAGGTCGTCACGAGTGTCTCCTTTGCTGGCCAAATTACCGGACCCAGTCAGCGACATCGAGCACGACTCGCACTAGGTTTGGCCCATGACCGGCGCGCAGGATGATGTGCGTAATCGGGTGCTGACGGTGCCGAACGCATTGTCCGTGCTGCGCCTCCTGCTGGTACCCGTCTTTCTATGGCTGCTGCTGGTGGCCCACGCCGACGCATGGGCAGTCGCCGTGTTGATGTTCAGCGGGTTCTCCGACTGGGCCGACGGCAAGATCGCGCGGCTGGTCGAGAATCAGTCGTCGCGACTGGGTGAGCTGCTCGATCCGGCCGTCGACCGCGTCTACATGCTCGTCGTCCCGGTCGCGATGGCGATCGACGGCATCGTGCCGTGGTGGATCGTGCTCACGCTGATCGGACGTGACGTCGTGCTGGCCGCGACGCTTCCGGTGCTGCGCAGCCGCGGCCTGACGGCGCTGCCGGTGACCTACATCGGCAAGGCGGCGACGTTCGCGTTGATGTCGGGGCTGCCGTTGATCCTGTTGGGCCAGTGGGATGCGCTGTGGAGCCGCATCATCCTGGCCATTGGCTGGGCCTTCCTGATCTGGGGCATGGCCATGTATCTGTGGTCGGCCGTGCTCTACCTGATCCAGGTGGTCCTGGTGGTGCGCCGGATGCCGCGAGTGCGTTCCCATGGCTGACGACGAACGCGCACTCGGCGGGTACGGCGCCGAAGCCGGGCGCAACGCGCACGAAGCGGACGCGCCGACGCTGATCCCGGTTCCCTCGCTGCTGCGTTCGTTGCTCTCCGAGCACCTCGATCCCGGCTACGCCGCGGCCGCGGAGCGCCGCGAGGCAGGCAGGACCCGCAGCCGGTGGTCGGAGCGCGGCTGGCAGGTGGTCGCGGCCGTGGCGGTCGCCGCCGTCTTCGCCGCGGCGGCAGCACAAGCGCAGTCGGTCGCCCCCGCGACCCACGAGACTCAGTTGGTGTTGGCCGACGGGGTGCGGTCGGCCGAGGCCGTCACCACCGATTCCACGGCTCGGCGCAACGACCTGGCCTCCGAGGTCGAGACCGAACGGCGCACCCGCCTGGAGGGTGACGTACAGGGCAGGCAACTGCTGGGCAGCCTCGACGTCGCGGAGTCCGCCGCGGCCGCGACGCGCGTGCAGGGACCCGGACTGACCGTGACCGTGACCGAACCCCCGACGGCCCGCGACCTGACCGACGTGTCCAAGGAGCGGGTGCCGGGCAGTCGCCAGGTCATCCTCGACCGCGACCTGCAGTTGGTGGTCAACTCACTGTGGGTCAGCGGCGCGGAGGCCATCGCCGTCGGCGGAGTGCGGATCGGTCCCAACGTGACGATCCGGCAGGCCGGCGGCGGGATTCTCGTCGACAATCAACCGATCAGCAGCCCCTACGTCGTAATCGGAATCGGGCCACCCCACGGAATGCACGACACGTTCGACAACAGTCCGGCGCTACAGCGGCTTCGGCTCCTCGAGGCCTCCTACGGAGTCGGGGTCAATGTCAGCGAAGGGGACGGCCTGACCGTCCCTGCCGGCTCGGTACGAGACATCAACTTCGCCAAGAAGATCGGGCAGTGACCGGAGCAGACATGATCGGACCCACGTGATCGGAATCGCCGCACTCGTCGTCGGAATCGTGCTGGGGCTGGTATTCCATCCCAGCGTGCCCGAGGTGATCCAGCCGTATCTGCCGATCGCGGTGGTGGCCGCGCTCGATGCGGTGTTCGGCGGGCTTCGGGCCTACCTGGAGCGGATCTTCGACTCGAAGGTCTTCGTGGTGTCCTTCGTGTTCAACGTGTTGGTCGCGGCGATCATCGTGTTCGTCGGCGACCAGCTTGGCGTGGGCACGCAGCTGTCCACCGCAATCATCGTCGTGCTCGGCATCCGGATCTTCGGCAATGCCGCCGCGCTGCGGCGCAGGTTGTTCGGGGCGTGATGATGTGAGCGACGACGGGGAGCAAGACCCGGGGGAGCATCACGGCCGGCACGAGCGAGGCCCCGACGAACCGGCCAAGCCGATCGGCGAGCTGCAGCCCAGCGGAATGGCCGGCGTGTTCCGCCGGGGCAGGTCCCAGATCGTGTTCGGCGGCCTCGCGGTGCTGCTGTGCATGGTGCTCGGCGTCGCGATCGTCACGCAGGTCCGCCAGACCGAGTCCGGCGACTCGCTGGAGACCGCCAGGCCCGCCGACCTACTCGTGCTGCTCGATTCGCTGCAGCAACGCGAAGCGGCCCTCAACACCGAGGTCGCCGATCTGCAGCGCACCTTGGCGGCGCTGCAGTCCTCCGGCAGCAACGATCAGGCGGCGGTCGAGAACGCAAGGGCGAGGCTGGGCGCTTTGTCGATCCTGATCGGCACCGTGGGCGCGACGGGGCCTGGGGTCACGCTGACGATCGGCGACACCGCCCCCGGAGTGTCGCCGGAGACGATGCTCGACGTGATCAACGAGCTGCGTGCCGCGGGCGCGGAGGCCATGGAGATCAGATCCGCCGGAGGACAGCCAGCGGTGCGTGTCGGCGTCGACACCTGGGTGATCGGTTCGGCCGGTGCGCTCAACGTCGACGGAACCCCGCTGAGCCCGCCGTATTCGGTTCTGGCGATTGGCGATCCACCCACACTGTCCGCCGCGATGAACATCCCCGGTGGGGCGATGGACAGCATCGAGCGGGTCGGCGGCACAATGACCGTGCAACAATCTGCCACCGTCGACGTGACCGCCTTGCGGCAACCGAAACCCCGCCAATACGCTCAGCCCGTCAAGTGAGCCGACCCGCGATGACCCCAAGAACCAAGGAGCGCCGTGAGCGAGATTCCGCCCGACCTGCACTACACCTCGGACCACGAATGGGTTCGTCGCACGGGTGACGACACCGTCCGAGTCGGCATCACGGACTACGCGCAGTCCGCGCTCGGTGACGTGGTGTACACCGACCTGCCCGCGGTCGGCACCGAGGTCGAAGCCGGCAGTGAGTTCGGAAACGTGGAATCGACCAAGTCCACGTCCGAGCTGTACGCACCGCTGACGGCGAAAGTCGTTGCAGTGAACGAGGATCTCGTTGACGCGCCCGAGCAGATCAACGCGGAGCCGTACGGGGCAGGCTGGCTCGTCGATCTGCAGGTCGACGCGGCGAGTCTGGACGACGCCCTGGCCTCGCTGCTCGACGCCGATGGCTACCGGGCGACCCTCGACGAATGAGAAAACCGGCGGTGGTGGACACATCGGCAGGTACCGCGCGGTACGGTCGTCACAGACGCATGACGGACTGCCGCAAGGCAGGCCGGTCACGCCAGACATCGCCACAGCAGCCAGTTAGGAGCAGCGGGTGACGGATAACGACACCAGTTCGGGAGCTGACCAGACGTCTGACGAAGTCACGGTGGAGACCACATCGGTCTTCCGCGCGGATTTCCTCAACGAGCTGGACGCTCCGGCAACGGCGGGAAGCGAGAGCGGGGTCTCGGGGGTAGAGGGACTGCCCACGGGATCGGCGTTGCTCGTCGTCAAGCGCGGCCCCAATGCGGGCTCGCGTTTCCTGCTCGACCAGGCCACTACGTCGGCCGGGCGACATCCCGACAGCGACATCTTCCTCGACGACGTCACCGTGAGTCGCCGGCACGCCGAGTTCCGCCTGGAGAGCAGCGAATTCCAGGTGGTCGACGTCGGCAGCCTCAACGGCACCTACGTCAACCGTGAACCGGTCGACTCGGCAGTGCTCGCCAACGGCGACGAGGTACAGATCGGCAAGTTCCGCCTGGTGTTCCTGACCGGGCCCAAGACAGACGACGGCAGCTCGGGCAGTTAGTGGGTTCAGAATGACGGCGATGAGCGCTCGCACGGGAGCGCAAATGACGGCGATGAGCGCTCGCGCGAAGAGCAAATGACTCAGCCCGACACCCCAGCGCTGGCCGGGATGTCGATCGGCGCCGTCCTCGACCTGTTGCGACCGGACTTCCCGGACGTCACCATCTCCAAGATCCGGTTCTTGGAAGCCGAAGGGCTGGTCACACCCGAGCGCACTCCGTCGGGTTATCGGCGCTTCACCGCGTACGACTGTGCTCGCCTGAGGTTCGTCCTCACTGCCCAGCGCGATCAATATCTGCCGCTGAAGGTGATCAAGTCCCAACTGGACGCACAGCCCGACGGCGAGCTGCCCAAGACGGGGTCGGCGTACGGGGTCCCGCGCCTGGTGCAGGTGTCGGATGGTTCCACCGACGGCGTCCATGACACCGCTGCCGTTGGGCCCCCCCAGGTTCGGCTGAGCCGCGAGGATCTGCTGTCCCGCTCTGGCGTCGACGACGAGATGCTCACCGCACTGATCCGGGCAGGCATCGTCAAGCCTGGCCCGGCCGGGTTCTTCGACGAGCACTCGGTGGTCACCGCCCAGTGCGCGCGGGCACTCGCCGAGTACGGCATCGAGCCGCGTCATCTGCGCGCCTTCAGGTCCGCCGCGGACCGTCAGTCCGACCTGATCGCGCAGATCGCGGGTCCGGTCGTGAAGGCGGGTGCGCGTGACCGCGCCGACGACCTGGCTCGCGAGGTGGCCGCACTGGCAATCACGTTGCACACCTCGCTGATCAAGTCGGCCGTGCGCGACGTATTGGATCGCTGAGGACTAGACTCGCATCGACGGTTTGAAGTGCGGAAGGCAGACACAGATGGGCGAGGTTCGTGTGGTCGGCATTCGCGTGGAACAGCCGCAGAACCAACCGGTCCTGCTGTTGCGGGAGTCCAACGGTGACCGGTACCTGCCCATCTGGATAGGTCAGCCCGAGGCGACGGCGATCGCGCTCGAGCAGCAGGGTGTCGAGCCCTCGCGGCCACTGACCCACGATCTGATCCGAGATCTGATTGCCGCGCTTGGCCATTCGCTCAAGGAGGTCAGGATCGTCGATCTGCAGGAGGGCACCTTCTACGCCGACCTGATCTTCGACCGCGACATCAAGGTGTCGGCGCGCCCGTCGGACTCGGTGGCGATCGCCCTTCGGGTCGGTGTGCCGATCTACGTCGAGGAAGCGGTGCTCGCGGAGGCCGGCCTGCTCATCCCCGACGAGGGGGACGAGGACGCCACCGGTGGCGGCGTGCGCGAGGACGAGGTGGAGAAGTTCAAGGAGTTCCTGGACAGCGTCTCGCCCGATGACTTCAAGGCGACGTGAGCGGCTCATAGCGGTCGGCCGGCGGGGTTCCGATTTGTCACGGATGCGTCTCAACTGACCTGTGTCGCTCGACACGCGGACCGGGTTTCACGGTTCCGCGAATGGGGCAGCCATACTTTGAATCACGACGGGCAGTCACGGCTCGGCGGGAAGCGTATGCTCGACACATTCGAGCTTGGAGCAAACACGTTGCCCCGCAGTTCAGACTGCGTAGCACGAAGCGAGTTCGACTCGGCGAAGGGATGGACTGTGGGCGACACGCCACGTCAAGAGCAGTTGGATCTGTCTTCCGGTGGCTCGCCAAAGGAGGCGGCGCCGACCCCGGCCAGCGAACCCGTTCAGGGTGGTCTGTTTCCCGATGACTCCGTCCCCGACGAGCTCGTGGGCTATCGCGGGCCGAGCGCATGCCAGATCGCAGGCATCACCTACCGCCAGCTGGACTACTGGGCGAGGACCTCACTCGTGGTCCCGTCCATCCGCGGCGCGGCGGGTTCGGGCAGCCAGCGGCTCTACTCCTTCAAGGACATCCTGGTCCTGAAGATCGTGAAAAGACTTCTCGATACCGGTATCTCGCTGCACAACATCCGGGTCGCGGTCGATCACCTGCGCCAGCGCGGCGTGAAGGACCTGGCCAACATCACCCTGTTCTCCGACGGCACCACCGTCTACGAGTGCACGTCCGCCGAAGAGGTCGTCGACCTGTTGCAGGGCGGCCAGGGGGTGTTCGGCATCGCGGTGTCCGGCGCGATGCGGGAACTGACCGGCGCCATCGCAGACTTCCCCGGTGAGCGTGCCGACGGCGGCGAATCCATCGCAACGCCCGAGGACGAGCTGGCTTCGCGCCGCAAGCACCGCGACCGCAAGATCGGCTGACTGCCCTCCGGTAGACTCGGGTCCGCATCGTCCCCCCGCGGGAGAGTTCCGTGGCCGCCAGCCACGGACGCCGAAGGAGCAACACCTCTCCGTCAACCTCTCAGGCACCCAGGACCGCGAAGGGCCCCGATGCCTCTGGAAAGCGGTGCGCCGTCGTAGGTCAGAACGGCTCACCCGCCCATGGGGAAAGGCACCCGCGCCGTCCGCCGGGTCGCTGAATCTCTCAGGCGCCCGGTTCGGGTCGACGACAGAGGGGGAGGACGGCAGCCCTGCTGCGCTCCGAGCCCGAGAGGTCGTCCGTGTCCGGTTCCACAGCAGGTCACCACCAATTCAGCTTCGCCGATAGGCACATCGGCCCTGACGCCGATGCCATCGCGACCATGCTCAAGGTCATCGGGGTGGAATCGCTGGCCGAACTCGCCGAGAAGGCGCTCCCCGCCGGGATTCTCGACACGGTGACTGTCGACGGATTGGCACCAGGGCTCGATCAGCTGCCCTCACCGGCGACCGAGGAGCAGGCGCTGGCCGAACTGCGTGCGATGGCAGACTCCAATACGGTCGCGGTGTCGATGATCGGGCAGGGTTACTTCGACACGCTGACGCCAGCGGTGTTGCGCCGCAACATCCTCGAGAACCCGGCGTGGTACACCGCGTACACCCCGTACCAACCCGAGATCAGCCAGGGCCGGTTGGAGGCACTGCTGAACTTCCAAACGATGGTCGAGGATCTGACCGGCCTCGAGGTGGCGAACGCCTCGATGCTCGACGAGGCCACCGCCGCGGCCGAGGCCATGACGCTGATGCACCGCGCCGTGAAGAACTCGGTCAACCGCCTCGCGGTGGACACCGACGTCTACGCCCAGACCGCGGCCGTGCTCGCCACCCGCGCTGCGCCACTCGGCATCGAGATCGTCACCGCCGACCTGCGCGATGGCCTGCCCGATGGCGACTTCTTCGGCGTGATCGTCCAGTCACCCGGCGCCAGCGGCGTCGTCACCGACTGGACCGCCCTTGTCGCCCAGGCACACGAGCGCGGCGCGCTGGTGGCGGTCGGTGCCGACCTGCTGGCGGTCACACTGATCGCCCCGCCGGGCCAGATCAACGCCGACGTCGCGTTCGGCAGCACCCAACGCTTCGGCGTGCCAATGGGGTTCGGTGGTCCGCACGCCGGTTACCTGGCGGTGCACACCAAGCATGCGAGGCAATTGCCCGGCCGATTGGTCGGAGTATCGGTGGACTCTGACGGATCAGTGGCGTATCGACTCTCGCTGCAAACCCGCGAACAACACATCCGCAGGGACAAGGCGACCAGCAACATCTGTACCGCGCAGGTGCTGTTGGCCGTGATGGCCGCGATGTACGCGAGCTACCACGGTGCCGACGGCCTCACCGCGATCGCGCACCGCGTGCACGGCCACGCACTCGGCGTGGCGACCGGCCTCGACGCGGCAGGCGTCGAGGTGGTGCACGACGCGTTCTTCGACACCGTGCTGGCCCGGATTCCCGGCCGCGCCAAGGAGATTCGCGCAGCAGCGAAGGCGCGTGGCATCAACGTGTGGCTCGTCGACGATGATCACGTCTCGGTGTCGTGCGACGAGGCCACCACCGCCGAGCACGTCGAGGAGGTGCTCGAGGCGTTCGGGGCGACCCGCGGCGGGC
>Ga0193716_1000318_pt1 | contig 30481 bp, 20 predicted proteins | sample U2c1metaG_FD_145901 | JGI IMG/M metagenome (GOLD analysis project Ga0193716, IMG submission 145901) | Soil microbial communities from a riparian zone of the East river system, Colorado, United States - U2c1 | ecosystem: Environmental > Terrestrial > Soil > Riparian zone | place: USA: East River...
GGCGGGCGAACTTCGCGTCGCGGTCGTCGTCCAGGAGCTGGCTGAGCATCATCGACTGCAACAGCAGCAGGCGCGTCAGGATCGGCGACGCCTCGGTCAGGTCGCTGACCACCCGGTCGGACAACGTGTGGGCCTCGACCGCGTGTGGATGGTCGTGGTCCGGTGTCCACAGCTCCTCGGTGTGCCCGCTCAGCCACGCCGGCGCGGGCGGGGACGACAGGGCTTTGCGCGCGTGCTGGACCAGTGGGTCGTCCAGCTCGGCGCGGGTCGGCAGCCGGCACGTCGGCTCGCCGCCGGTGATCCCGTTGATCCAGGTGACGAAGGCGGCGGCGTCCGACGCCCACATGCCGGTTGCCGGATCGTTGAACCCCGGCGCGCGGCCGGCGTGTACCGGTGCGGGACGGCCGGTGTCCTGCAGGAACAGCCGGTACAGGCCGATTGGCACCGGCCGCACGCACACCCGGCCGCCGGACTCGGTGTGTCGAACCTGGTGCAGCAGCCGGGTCACCATCGCGCGCGACATCATCTGCCGGCGTTCGGCGTCACACTCCCTTGTGGACACCGTGGTCAACAGTGCCTCGAGCCGATCCCGCAGCGTGGGGTCGATGTCGCTGTCCTCGTCGGCGCAGTCGAAGGCCAACGACAGTGCGGTGCCGCTCAGACTGTCCAGACAGGCCATCACGACGGGGTCGGCGTTCGAGCGCGCGGCGTAGAGCAGGGTGGTCTCGCGCCACCACAGATCGTCGACCGTCGTGGCCAGGACGTGCCCGCTGCCGATGTCGCGGAGATGGCTCGCCGCGAGGTACTCCTGGAACGTGAGGTGGGCGAAGGCGTACAGCCCGCTCTCGCGCTCGACGAGCAGTCCGTTCGAACCGACGTCCGCGAGGAACGCGGCGGCGTCGACCTTCCCGGACATCCGACGCAGTGCCGGCTCGATCTCGGCGATCACGTCGGCGCGCGGCAGGTCCCGGACGCGTTGTTCCATCATGGTGAAGGCCAGCCTGCGCAGGAGGCTCTCCTTCTTCTCGCCGCTGATCTCCGCGGGGAGCTTCTTGGCCTCCTGGCGACGCCACAGCATGACCTGGCACATCTCGCCGTAGAGCTCGACCCGGCTGCCCGGCAGCGCGCCGCGGTACCGGTGGACGTTGGCGATCATGGTCAGCAGGAGCGGGTTCGCGGTCAGCTCGTACAGACCGGGCGTCGCGTTGAGCCGTTCGAGGAGGTCGGTGGCCTCGGTGGTGGCGCGCAGCTCGACGTCCGACCCGTGCTCGCCGGTGCTGTGCCGTTCCGCGGCCAGGTACCAGCCGTTGACGAGCCGACGCACCTGGGCGTTGGTGAAGGCTCTGACCTGGAGCACCACCGCGCCGTCGATCGGCGCCGTGCGGTAGCCGAGCGGCCGGGACGTGATCACGAAGTCGTTGGTGCCGTACTGCCTGGTCTGGCGGTCGACCCAGCTCGCGACCTCGGTCCGGTCGGCGACCCGGCCGACCTCGTCGAGGCCGTCGAGCAGGACGATGCACGTGCCCGCGCGCAGCCGCTGCTCGAACCAGCCGGCCGGCTCCTTGAGCTGCGCGTATGGCGCCAGACTGCGCCGGACCAGCTCCGGCAGCGTGATGTTCGGGTCGTCGACGATGGCGCGCGCGTGGTCTCGCAGGTAGAGCAGCAGGGGCAGGGTGCGCCGGCCGTGCGTGTTCTGGCACGCCACGCGGGCGGTGTGGCGCAGCAGGGTGGTCTTGCCGCTGCCCGGGGCGCCGACCACCGCCAATATCTGCGGTTCGGTTTTGTCGAGGAAATTCCACAGGCAGTGCCGACCGCCTGCTTCGGCGGGTTGTTGCGCGACGATACCTTCCGGCACCTGGTGTGGTGCGCGATATGTCAGTCCGACGTCGACGTAGATATCGTCCAGCTCCGGCGTGAACGGGCCGACGGTGGCAAGTCCCTTGGTTTCCACAAATCTCAGGCTGCCGAGCAGCAGGACGCGGTAGCGTCGGTCGAACCGGGAGAACAGGCGGCTGATGGCCAGATCCGCGTGATCGATGATCCTTTCCTGCCAACGTTTCCAAAGACCGGTACCGACCGCGGTAGCCGCACCGGTAGTGGTGGCGGAAATAATCATCAGCAATGGGTTGGCGAGTGTCAGCCCCGCTGCTGCCGTGACTGCCAGCGGCGGTCCGAGCGTGATTAACCAGCGGAGGCTTTTTCGCACATCGACCCCAATTCGATCATGCAATCGCTAACGCGGATGGGCGAGCTTAGCAATATCCTTTTGCGGGGGTATTCGCGGCCGCATGATCATTTCTTCGCATGCTGGAGTTACTCCGGGCGTATGTTCGGATCATGGAGTACACACAGCTCGGCCGCAGCGGCCTCTCGGTGTCCCGACTCGTGCTCGGCACCATGAACTTCGGTCCCGAGACGTCCGAAGAGGACAGTCACGCGATCATGGACCGCGCGCACGAGCACGGCATCAACTTCTTCGACACCGCCAACGTGTACGGCGGGCAGCGGGGTGCCGGCATCACCGAGCAGATCGTCGGCCGGTGGTTCGCGCGCGGGGAGGGCCGGCGGGAGAAGACCGTGCTGGCGACCAAGCTGTACGGCTCGATGGGGGACTGGCCCAACGAGACGTTCCTGTCGGCGCTGAACATCCGGCGTGCGGTGGAGGGGTCGCTGCGCAGGCTCCAGGCCGATCACATCGACCTGTACCAGATGCACCACGTCGACCGGAACACGCCGTGGGACGAGATCTGGGAGGCGTTCTCGACGCTGCGTCAGCAGGGGAAGGTGCTGTACTTCGGGTCGTCGAACTTCGCCGGGTGGCACCTCGCGCAGGCGCAGGAGGCGGCGCGGGCGCGGCACTTCCTTGGGCTGGTCAGCGAGCAGTCGATCTACAACCTGATGACGCGGTGGGTCGAGCTTGAGGTGCTGCCGGCGGCGCGGCACTACGGCATCGGCGTGATCCCGTGGTCGCCACTGCACGGCGGGCTGCTCGGTGGCGTGCTCCGCAAGCAGCGCGAGGGCGGCACGTCCCGGTCGACGGGCGGCCGGGCGGCGGCGGCGCTGGAGAAGCACGGCGACGCGATCTCGTCGTACGAGAAGCTGTGCGCCGAGCTTGGTGCGGACCCGGCTGATGTCGGGGTGGCGTGGCTGCTGCACCAGGAAGGCGTCACCGCGCCGATCATCGGACCGCGCACACAGGCACAGCTCGACGGGTCACTGCGTGCGGTGGACCTTTCCTTGGACGCCTCGGTGCTGGCTAAGTTGGACGAGCTCTTCCCGGCCCCCGGGCCGAACGGTTCGAAGCCCGCGCCGGAGGCCTACGCCTGGTGAGGCCCTGCGAAGGGCGGGTGGCCTGGCGGCCACCGACACTTCATGCCCTGAAAGGCGCGTTCGGGACGCTGGATGCCCTGAACGCGCCTTTCAGGGCATTGCGGCCGCGCGACAGCACAGCGCCCCGAGTCGTGTGACTCGGGGCGCTGTCCGTCAGTCGTCGTCTTCGTCGTCTCTTGCCAGGTACGTCGCCAGGCGTTCTACCGCGTTCTCGAACTCCGGGTTGGCGTCCACGAAGGCACGCAGCTTGGCAGCCAGCCAGGCCAGCGTGACCTCCTCGTCGCCTCGTCGTTCCTCGAGCTCTTCCAAGCCTCGGTCGGTGAAGTACATCGGCTCAGCTGAACGCTTTCTCGATGATCTCCCGCTGCTCGACCTCGTGCACCTTGCCGGAGCCGGCCGACGGGGCGGCCATCACGCGGCGGGACACCCGAACCAGCCTCGGCAGGTCGGGGTACAGCTCGCGCAGGTGCAGCCCGTAGAACGGCCACGCACCCTGGTTCGCCGGCTCCTCCTGGACCCAGCGGATCTCTTCGACGTTCGGGTACTTCTCGAAGATCGCGCCGAGCCGCTTCACCGGCACCGGGTAGAGCTGCTCGACGCGCACGATCGCCACGTCGGTCGCCTCGCGGGCGGCCCGCTCGGCCGCCAGCTCGTAGTACAGCTTCCCGGACACCAGCAGCAGCTTCGTGACCGTCGCCGGATCCGGCGACTTCGGGTCGTCGATGATCGAGTTGAAGCGGGACTCACCGATGAAGTCCGCCACCGGGCTGACCGCCGCCTTGTTGCGCAGCATCGACTTCGGCGTGAAGACGACCAGCGGCCGCTGCACCCCGTCGAGCGCGTGCCGGCGCAGCAGGTGGAAGTAGTTCGCCGGCGTCGACGGCATCGACACGGTCATCGACCCCTCGGCGCACAGTTGCAGCCACCGCTCGATGCGCCCGGACGTGTGGTCCGGACCCTGACCCTCGTGCCCGTGCGGCAGCAGCATCACGACATCCGAGCGCTGGCCCCACTTGGCCTCGCTGGACGAGATGTACTCGTCGATCACCGACTGCGCGCCGTTCACGAAGTCACCGAACTGCGCCTCCCACAACACGAGCGCGTCCGGGTTCGCCACCGAGTAGCCGTACTCGAACCCGACCGCCGCGTACTCCGACAGCGCGGAGTCGTAGGCAAGGAACCGGCCCTGCTCCGGCGCCAGGTTCTGCAGCGGCACGTACTCCTTGCCGGTCTTGCGATCGACGATCACCGCGTGCCGCTGCACGAACGTGCCGCGCCGCGAGTCCTGACCGGAGAGCCGCACCATGTGGCCCTCGATGTTCAGCGACCCGAACCCGAGCAGCTCGGCGAACGCCCAGTCGATGTCACCGTCGCGGGCCATCTTCGCGCGCCGCTCCAGCACCGGCTTGACCCTCGGGTGCGGGGAGAAGCCTTCCGGCAGGTTGACGTGCGCGTCGGCGATCTGCTCGAGCACCTCGCGGGTGATCCCGGTCGGCAGCTTGGTGGGCACCTGCTGCTCCGACTCCACCGACGGGCTCGGCGCCACCGGGTGCTTCTCCAGCTCACGCACCTCGTTGAACACGTGCTCGAGCTGCGACGAGAAGTCCCGCAGCGCCTTCTCCGCCTCGTCGACGGAGATATCGCCCCTGCCGATCAGCGCCTCGGTGTACGTCTTCCGCACGCTGCGCTTGGCGTCGATGATGTCGTACATCGCCGGCTGGGTCATCGAGGGATCGTCGCCCTCGTTGTGCCCGCGCCGCCGATAGCAGACCATGTCGATCACGACGTCCTTGTTGAACGTCTGCCGGTAGTCCATCGCCAGCGCGGCCACCCAGTAGCACGCCTCCGGGTCGTCGCCGTTCACGTGGAACACGGGCGCCTGGCTCATCTTGGCCACGTCGGTCGCGTACTGCGAGGAGCGCGAGTGCTCCGGCGCGGTCGTGAAGCCGACCTGGTTGTTGACGATCACGTGCACGGTGCCGCCGGTGCGGTAACCACGCAGCAGCGCCAGGTTCAGCGTCTCGGCCACCACGCCCTGACCCGCGAACGCCGCGTCGCCGTGCATCGCGACGGGCAGCACCGAGAACCCTGTGCCGCCCTTGTCCAGTAGGTCCTGCTTGGCCCGGACGATGCCCTCCAGCACCGGGTCGACGGTCTCCAGGTGCGACGGGTTGGCCGTCAGCGTCACCTTGGTCTCGCCGTCGCCGAACATCCGGAAGTACTTGCCCTCGGCGCCGAGGTGGTACTTGACGTCGCCGGAACCGTGCGCCTGACCTGGGTCGAGGTTGCCCTCGAACTCCTGGAAGATCTGCGAGATCGGCTTGCCGACGATGTTCGCGAGCACGTTCAGGCGGCCGCGGTGCGGCATGCCGATGACGACCTCGTCCAGCTCGTACTCGGCGGCCTTGTCCAGCACCGTGTCGAGCAGCGCGATGACCGACTCGCCGCCCTCCAGCGAGAACCGCTTCTGGCCGACGTACTTGGTCTGCAGGAACGTCTCGAACGCCTCTGCCGCGTTCAGCTTCGACAGGATGTACTTCTGCACGGCCTGCGGCGGCTTCTCGTGCCGGACCTCGACGCGGTCCTGGATCCAGCGGCGCTCGGTCGGGTCGAGGATGTAGGTGTACTCGACGCCGACCGTGCGGCAGTAGCTGTCGCGCAGCACGCCGAGCACGTCGCGCAGCTTCATCCGGGTCTTGCCGGCGAAGCCGCCGACCGGGAACTCGCGGTCCAGGTCCCACAGGGTCAGCCCGTGGGACAGGATGTCGAGGTCCTCGTGCTTGCGCTGCCGGTAGTTCAGCGGGTCCACGTCGGACATCAGGTGCCCGCGGGTGCGGTAGGTGTCGATGAGGCCGATCACCCGGGTGGTCTTGTCGATCTCACCCTCTGGGATGTCCTCGACCCAGCGCACCGGCTCGTACGGCAGCCGCAACGACGTGAAGATGTCGTCGTAGAAGCCGTCCTCGCCGAGCATCAGCTGGTGCACGCGGCGGAGGAACTCGCCGGACTCGGCGCCCTGGATGATCCGGTGGTCGTACGTCGAGGTCAGCGTGATGATCTTGCTGACCCCCAGGTCGACGAGCGCGCGCTCGCTGGTGCCCTGGAACTGCGCCGGGTACTCCATCGCGCCGACGCCCATGATCGTGCCCTGGCCCTTGGTGAGCCTCGGCATCGAGTGGTTCGTGCCGATGGTGCCCGGGTTGGTCAGCGAGATCGTGGTGCCGGCGAAGTCGTCCGCGGTCAGCGCGCCGTTGCGGGCCTTGCGGATGACGTCCTCGTAGGCCTGCCAGAACCGCGTGAAGGTCATGCCCTCGCAGTTCTTGATGGACGCCACGACCAGCGTGCGGCCGCCGTCCTTCGTGGGCAGGTCGATCGCGAGACCCAGGTTGACGTGCTCCGGGGTGACGACCGCGGGCTTGTCGTTGAGCTCGCCGTAGTGCCGGTTCATGTTCGGGTAGTCGGCCAGCGCCCGGATCAGCGCGTAACCGAGCAGGTGGGTGAACGACACCTTGCCACCGCGCGTGCGGCGCAGGTGGTTGTTGATCACGATGCGGTTGTCGAACAGCAGCTTCGCCGGTACCGCCCGCACGCTCGTCGCGGTCGGGATGGTCAGCGAGAGGTCCATGTTCTTCGCGATCAGGGCGGCGGCGCCACGCAGTGGCTTGACCTCTTCGCCGTCCTTCTTGGGCTCCGCCTTCTTCGGCTCGGCCTTCGCGGCCGGCTTCGGCGCGGGCGCCGGCGTCGGCTCGGTCCTGGGAGCCGGTTTCTTGGCGTTCGCCTGTGCCGACGCGGAGGACTTCGCCTGCCCGTTGGTCCCGCTCGTGCCGCTTGTGGCGGTCGGTGGCGGCGCGGTCTTGGTGGCCGCTGGTGTCGGCTTTGTGGTCTTCGCCACGGAAGCGGACTTTTCGCCGTCGTTGTCGCTCTTCGTGTCGCTCGCGGCTTGGTTAGCCACGCGCTGTGTCGGCTTGTAGTCGGCGAAGAAGTCGTGCCACGCTGAGTCCACTGACGACGGGTCAGCGAGAAACTGCTCGTACATCTCCTCTACGAGCCACTCATTGGGGCCGAACTGCGACGCAGGGCTGCTGCTGGACACGGCAGGCACTCGCCTCTATCTATCTCGATCTGTTAGTGATACGTACTGCACCTTCAGGCTAGTCCTCCGCGCGAGCCGCGTGGTGCGGACTCGAGCGACAGGACCGCAGGTCACATAGGTGATCGGTTGCCGCCCCCAGATGCTGCTGTCGCCGATACTCGCATTGTCGCTCACGAGCCTCGCAGGCGGACCGCATCTGCGCCCGTCGTCGCGATTGCCGTTATTGCCGTTTTCGAGTGCGCTGACAATGCCCCCGAAGGTGGCCTTCGGGGCGCTCAACGCCCGAAAGGTGGCCTTCAGGGCATTGCTGACCAGGGCAGGGGCGTTGGACTCACACCTCCTGAGTGTTGGACACGCGGGGTCTCTCGGGCTCGGTGCCGTGTTGCCACAGGGTTGTGTAGCGGCCGCCCGCTGCCAGTAGCTCCTTGTGCGTGCCCTGCTCGACTATGCGGCCGCCGTCCAGTACCACTATTCGGTCTGCTCTCGCCGCGGTGGCCAGGCGGTGTGCGACCACGAACGTGGTGCGTGGGCGGGCAAGGCGTTCGCTCGCCGCCAGGACCACCGACTCCGTCGCCGGGTCAAGGGCCGCCGTGGCCTCGTCAAGGAGCAACACATCCGGGTCGACCAGCTCGGCCCTGGCCAGCGCGATCAGCTGACGCTGCCCCGCCGACAGGCCCTGACCGCGCTCGCCGACGTGTTGGTGGAAGCCGGCCGGCAGGTCGGCCACCATCGGCAGCGCGCCGACCGACCGCACGGCCGTCTCGATGGCCGCCCGGTCGCCGTTGACGCCGTCGAAAGCCCCGCCGTAGCCGACGTTGCTCGCCACGTCGCCGCTGAACAGGTGCGCCTCCTGCGGCACGACGCCAAGTCGCCTGCGGAACTCCGACGGGTCGTAGTCGCGCAGGTCGACGCCGTCGACCAGGACCGCGCCGCCGGTCGGGTCGTAGAAGCGGGCGATCAGCTTCACGACTGTCGACTTGCCGGCGCCCGTCGCGCCGACCAACGCCACCGTCTCGCCCGCCGGCACCGTCAGCGACAGGTCCTCGATCGCGGGGCGGTCCGTGCCGGGATAGCTGAACGACACGTTCCGCAGCTCCACCGCACCCGCCAGCTTCGCCGGCACCGGCGTTGGCGTCTCGGGTGGCTCCACCGAGCTGGGGGTGCGCAGGAGGTCCGCGATCCGGCTCAGGCCGACCCGCGCCTGCTGGTACCCGTCGAACACCCCGGACAGCTGCTGCACCGGCGAGAAGAACAGGTTCAGGTACAGCATGAACGCCAGCAGCACGCCGACCGGCAGCTCACCGGCGGCCACCCGCCCCGCGCCGACGATCAGCACCGCCGCCTGCGCGATCCCGGCCAGCAGCGACACGAACGGGAAGTACGTCGCGACATACCGCTGCGCCCGCAGCCGGGTGCGGCGGTAGGTGTCGCTGCGTGCGGCGAACTCGCGCGCCGAGTGCTCCTCACGCGTGAACGCCTGCGCCACCCGCAGCCCGGACACGTTCTCCTGCATGTCCGCGTTCACCGCGCTGACCTGCTCACGCGCCTGCGTGTACGCCACCGTCGACAACCGCTGGAAGACCACCGTCGCGAGCGCGAGCACCGGCAGCGCCGCGAGCGCCACCAGCGCGAGCGGCAGATCGGTGACCAGCAGCGCGACGGCGATCGCGAGGACCGTCAGCACGCTGGCCATCGCGCTCGTCAGCCCGGTCTGCAGGAACGTCGACAGCGCGTCGACGTCCGTGGTCATCCTTGTCATGATCCGGCCGGCCATCTCGCGCTCGAAGTAGTCGAGCCCGAGCCGCTGCAGGTGCGCGTAGCTGCGCACCCGTAACAGGTACAGCAGCCGCTCGCCGATGCGCGCGGTCAGCACGGTGGTCAGCGAGTTGTCCACGAACCCGATCACGACCAGCACCCCGCCGATGGCCGTGACCACCCACAACGCCGTCGTGTTGCCGGTGACCACGCCGGCGTCGACGCCCTGCTGGATCAGCATCGGCAGTGCCATGGTCAGCACCGCGTCGGCGATCACCAGACCGGCGATCACCAGCAGCGCGGCCCGTACCGGCCGCAGCAGCCGCCGTAATCGGAAGCCCGGGTCGGGCGCGGTCGGATCCTCGTCGCCGAGCTGCGGCCGTTCCGACGCCGGCGGCAGCGCCTCGACCCGTTCGAGCAGCTCGGGGGTCGGCGGGGTACCGGACAGCGCGCCGCTCATGGCGCCGCCGCCCCGCGGCCCGCCGACGCTGACCTCGGCCGTGCGGGTGCTCGCGACCTCCTCCTCGACCTCGACGGGCCACAGCGCGGGCGTCCAGCCGTCCGCGCCGGGGACCAGCGACGACAGGTCGCGGCGGCTCCTGTCCTCGATCGCCTCGCCCGGCCCGGCCAACAGCGCGCGGTACAGCTCGCAGCGCGCGGTGAGCTCCTCGTGCGTGCCGATGTCGACGACCTTGCCGCGGTCGAGCACGGCGATCCGGTCGGCCAGCGCCAGCGTGGACCTGCGGTGCGCGATCAGCAGCGTGGTGCGGTCGCGGGTGACGGCACGCAGCGTGTCGTGGATGGCCGCCTCGGTGGCCGTGTCGACGGCGGACGTCGCGTCGTCGAGCACCAGCACCCTCGGGTCGGACAGCAGCGCCCGCGCGAGCGCCACCCGCTGCCGCTGCCCGCCGGACAGCGTGAGCCCGCGCTCGCCGACGACCGTGTCGTAGCCGTCGGGCAGCTCGGAGATGAACCCGTCGGCCTGCGCCGCCCGCGCAGCGGCCCGCACCTCGTCGTCGGTGGCGTCCGGGCGGCCGTAGCGGATGTTGACGCGCACCGAGTCGGAGAACAGGAACGCCTCCTCGAACACCACCCCGACGGTGTCGCGCAGCGATGCGATCCGCAGCTCGCGGATGTCCACGCCCGCGACCGAGATCGCCCCCTCCTGCACGTCGTAGAACCGGGGTAACAACAACGACACCGTGGACTTGCCGGAGCCGGCGGTGCCGACCAGCGCGAGCGTCTCGCCAGGCGCGACGTCGAACGAGACGCCGTCGAGCACCGGCTCGCTGCGCGTGTACCCGAACGTCACGTCCGACAGCCGCACGGACACCGGGCCCGCCGGCACGTCGACCGCGTCCGGCGCGTCGACCACCGTCGGGTGCGAGTCGATCAGCTCGTACACCCGCTCGACGCCGGCCCGCGCGAGCTGCACGTTGACCATCAGGCCCGACAACAGCCTGGTCGGCCCGACGAGGTTCGCCACATAGCTCGCGAACGCCAGGAACGTGCCGAGCGTGACCTCGCCGTTCAACGCCATGTAACCGCCGAGCGCCAGCACCGCGACCTGCCCGGCGGCCGGCATGGCGATCAGCGTCGCGGCCGGGCGCGAGGTGAGCGCCGCCGTGCGCATCCGCTCGCCGAACAGCGTGCGCGCGGCCCGGTCGAGCCGGCTGATCTCCCTGGCCTCCTGGCCGAAACCCTTGACGACGCGGACGCCGGTGACCGTCTCCTCGACGTGCTGCGCGAGGTCGGCCGCGCGCTGCTGCGCCGACCAGGACGCCGGGAACAGCACCCGCCTGCTGCGCACCGCCACCACCGCGACGACCGGCGTGATCACCAGTGCGATCAGCGTCAGGAACGGCGAGAGCCACAGCATCGCGCCGAACGCGACCAGCGCGAACACCACCGTGCCGATCGACAGCGGCACCATCATCAACAGGCCCTGCACCACCTGCAGGTCGGTGATCGAACGGGACACCACCTGGCCGGTGCGCAGCGTGTCCTGCTTCGCGCCGTCGAGCCGCTGCACCGCGCCGAACACCTGCTGGCGCAGGTCGTGCTGCACGTCGAGCGCGAGCCGGCCGCCGAGGTAGCGGCGCACGAACGCGGTCACGAACGTGGACAGCTCCATCACCACCAGCGCGCCGACCAGCCAGACGAGCCGCGTGGTGGTGCCGGCGACCGCGTCGTCGACGACGAGCTTCACCAGCAGCGGACCGGCGGCCTGGAAGCCGACGCCGATGACGGAGGAGACGATGGACAGCACGACCAGGCGGCGGTGACGCCAGCAGGCGGCACTGAGCCGACGGATCCAGCCTGGGGAGGTTTCCGGCACGACAACCACACTAGGCGCGACCACCGACAGTCTCGGTCGACGACGACAGCGGGGCCGTCCGGTCAACGCCGGACGGCCCCGCTGAGCTGCACTGATCAGGTGATGTCGCGCGTCTGGTTACGGTAGATGCCGAACCCGAAGAAGATCGCCGTCCACCCGAGGAAGATCAGCCCCGAGATCCACAGGCTGAACGCGCCGGGGGCGCCCGCGGCGAACCGGGTGAACTGGTTGAACCCGTCGACGGCGTCCTGCGGGATGATGCCGCCGCCGCCCGCGGACACCAGGTCCTGGGCCTCGCGCAGCAACAGGTCGCTCGCGGTCGAGCCGGTCAGCCCGTTGGCCGAGCCGTTGGGCAGGAACCCGGCCAGGTGGGAGTAGTTCGTGGCCGGCGTGAGGATCAGCTCCATCACCGGACCGACCAGGCCCGCGTACAGCAGCAGCACGAGCAGCGCCGCCACCGGGGAGCCGAGCAGCGCGCCCATGCCCATGCCGAGCAGTGTCCACAGGACGCACGCCACCACGCCGGACAGCAGGATGAGGATCCAGTCGCCGGTCTCCGGCAGCACCTCGGCGTCCGCGCCGATCGCGGTGCCGATGGTGGCGCCGATCGCGACCACGACGCCGTAGACCAGGCCCCACAGCACGTACACGACCGCCTTCGCGGAGAGCACGGAGGCGCGGGTCGGCGCCGTGAGGAAGCTCGTCGTGATGGTGCGGCGGTTGATCTCGCTCGCCACCGCGAGCGCGCCGAACACCATCGGGAACAGGGTGGCGAAGTTCATCGCCCTGGTCAGCGCCAGCGATGCCCACGACATGGTGCCGAGGTCGATGTCGACGTTCGCGTCGTCGAGCGCGTCGCCGACGCCCGCCGCGATGTCGGAGAAGGCCAGGCCGCCGAGCCAGGCCCAGCCGATCGCGAGTGCCACGGACGGAATCAGCAGTGCCCACCACATCTTGGTGGTGAGGATCTTGCGGAACTCCGCCTTGATCAGCCGGCCCATCAGGCGTTACCTCCCTGACCGGGCTGCTGGCCCGGGGGTTGCTCTTGTTCCGGTGGTGGCGGTGCGGCCGGCAGCTCGCCGGGCGGCTGCTGCTGCTCCCAACCGTCGGCGGGGGTCTGCGGCGGCGGGGCCTGTTGCTGCTCCCAGCCACCGGCCGGGGTCTGCGGTGCCTGCGGTGCCTGTGGTGCCTGTGGTGCGCCCCAGCCAGGGGGCGGCTGCTGTGGTGCGCCCTGCGGTTGGACGCCCCAGCCCGCCGGTGGCTGCTGCTGTTGCTGGTGGTCGGGCGCGCCCCACGCGCCGGACGGCGGCTGCGGCGGCATGCCCTGCTGCTGCCAGCCGCCCGGCGGGGTGCCCGGCGCCTGCTGGTACTGCTGGGCCTGCGGCGGTGGTGGCTGATAGCCCTGCGGTGGCTGCTGCTGGTAGCCCTGCGGGGCGTACCCCGGCGGCGGCTGCTGCGGGAACCCGCCGGACGGCTGCTGGTACCCGCCCTGCGGCGGCTGCGGCTGCTGCTGGTAGCCCTGCGGCGGCGTGGCGTACCCGCCCTGCTGCGCCTGGCCGGCGTACTGGCCGCTCGTCAGCCCGAAGTACATCTGCTCGAGGTCGGCCCGCTCCTCCTGAACGCCGTACAGCGCGACGCCTGCCGTCGCGGCGATGTCGCCGATCTGCTGGACCGTGGCGCCGATGACCGCGAGCTTGCCGTCCGGCGTCGGCTGAATGTTGGTGATCTTCGCTTCCCGCAGCGCGACCGCGAGCTTCTGCGGGTCGGCGGGCTGCACGATCACGCGGCTCTGCTGGCGACTGCGCAGCTCCTCGAGCATGCCGTAGTACATCGTCTGGCCGCGGCTGATGATCACGACCTGGTCGATCATCTGCTCGACCTCGGCCAGCAGGTGGCTGGAGATCAGCACCGTCCGGCCGCTCGCGGCGAACGCGCGCAGGAACGTGCGCAGCCAGGCGATGCCTTCTGGGTCGAGGCCGTTGGCCGGCTCGTCGAGCACCAGCACCTGCGGGTCGCCGAGCAGCGCGGTCGCGAGCGCGAGGCGCTGCTTCATGCCGAGCGAGAACCCGCCCGCGCTCCGGCCGCCCGCGCCGCCGAGGCCGACCAGGGTCAGCACCTCGTCGGCACGCTGGTCGGGCACCCCCATCGCGGCCGCGTACACCCGCAGGTGGTCACGGGCCGTGCGGCCGGGGTGGAAGCCCTGCGCCTCGAGCACGGCGCCGACGACCCGGCCCGGGTTGCCGAGCCCCCCGAAGGGCTGCCCGTTGATCGTGGCGAACCCGCTGGTCGGGCGCACCAGACCGAGGAGCATGCGCAGCGTGGTGGTCTTGCCGGCGCCGTTGGGTCCGAGGAAGCCGGTCACCGACCCTGGCTCGACGTGGAAACTGAGGTTCTGCACCGCGGCGACCTGGCCAAAGTTCTTGCTCAGGTTCTGCACCACGATACGGCCGCTGCCGTCCTGCACGGGCCCTCCTGCTTCGCCTGCCGGGTGTGTGCGGGCCATCTTGCCCCACAGGCCCCGACGCGGTGCGGCGAACCGTGCAGTTGACCGCTACTGCGTGGTCAGGCGGGTGAACGGGTTGCCGAGCGGACCGGTGCGCTGCCGGTGCGACTCGCCGCCGCCGATTAGCTGCTCGTGGGCGGCGCGCCACACCTGACACGGCCAGCGACGTGCGCGGATGCCCGGTCGGCAGCCTTCACACCTGCCGTCCGGATCGGCACAGTGGGTGGTCAGTAGGCGCCGCCAGCCGTCGGCGAGGCGGCGCAACTCGGTGCGGGCCAACGGAACCAGCGTGGACGGGTCGGCGTCGCCGGCGGCGGCGTCCACACTGTCGAGCTGTCCGAGCACCGCGCGGCGCAGGGTGTCGTCCTTGTTCGGCCACATGGGATCAGCCGGCCTGTCGGCCGGGATGGTCGTCGGCGCGGTCGGCGGCCTGGTCGAGTGCCACCCCGAGTCCCCTGGCCTGCTGCGCGGACAACACCGCGGCGGCCCCTGGTGGGGGAACGAGGACGACTCTTTCGTTTTCGACCAGCACCATCAACGCCCGGTCCCGACCGAATGGATCGTTACAACGAACGGACCAACGAGGTTCAGTCACTGATACGACATCGGTAGGTGAAACGGCGGACCAAAGTGGTAATCGCCAACTTCACTCCATTGCCGGCAATCTCACTCGATCGAGCGTCCAGGTCGAGTCGCGGGTGCGGGTATGAGTAGCCGTTCGTCGAGCGAGGAGGACAACTCGGCTCGTGATCGAGACGGTGTCGACTTGAGAACTAAGGCAAACTCGCCGACCCCGATTGCACCCTTCGGACTGTCTACCGCTTAAGCTTGCGTCGGCGGCCCGCTCCCAGTGACCCCCAGGCTGGTTGAGCGGGCCGCCGCCTACCCTTCATGACTTCGCACCGTCCCATGTCTACTCCTCGTGCCACTGCTCGTGTTCGCTGTTGCTCCCGACCCGGTTAGGTCCTGCTTTTGGGTGCTTGTCGCCCATGCGAAACACCCTGTCGCGAGTTTGCGACAGGGTGTTCGTTTCGCTTCTGGTCGGAAGCCTTTTCGGTTTTAGTCGCCGCTTTCGCTTTCGGCGCGACAGTTGATTAGTTGACCATTTCGGTCAATGCCGTATGAGGCAGGTTGTGGGCCGCCGCGACCGGCCCGTTGGTCAGCGCGCCCGCGTGCGTGTTCAGCCCAAGCGCCAACGCCGGGTCCGCCGCCAGCGCCGCGTGCCAGCCCTTGTTCGCCAGCGCCATCGCGTACGGCAGTGTCACGTTGGTCAGCGCGTACGTGGAGGTCCTCGGCACCGCGCCCGGCATGTTCGCGACGCAGTAGAACACCGACTGGTGCACCTGGTAGGTCGGGTCGTCGTGGGTGGTCGGCCGCGAGTCGGCGAAGCAGCCGCCCTGGTCGATGGCGATGTCCACCAGCACAGAGCCCGGCTTCATGTCCGCCACCAGGTCGTTGCTGATCAGCTTCGGCGCCCGCGCGCCCGGCACCAGCACCGCGCCGATGACCAGGTCCGCCTCCTTGGCGGCCTGCTCGACGGCGTACCGGTTCGACGTGACGGTGCGCAGCTGGCCGCGGAACTGGGCGTCGATCTGGCGCAGCCGGTCCACATTGGTGTCCAGGACCTGCACGTCCGCGCCCATACCGACGGCGATGGTCGCCGCGTTCAGACCAGCGACACCGCCGCCGATCACCACGATCCGCGCGGGCGCGACGCCCGGCACACCACCCGGCAGCACGCCCCGGCCGCCCGATGGCCGCATCAGCGCGTACGCCCCGACCTGCGGCGCGAGCCGGCCGGCCACCTCGGACATCGGCGCGAGCAGCGGCAGCGCGCCGTTCACCGTCTGGACCGTCTCGTACGCGATCGCGGTCGTGCCGGCCGCCATCAGCGCGTTCGTCAGCGCCTCGTCCGCGGCGAGGTGCAGGTAGGTGAACAGCACCTGACCCCTGCGCATGCGCGGGTACTCGACCGCGATGGGCTCCTTGACCTTCAGCACCAGCTCGCCCTCGGCCCACACCTCGTCGGCCGTGGCCAGGATCTTCGCGCCCGCGGCGAGGTACTCCTCGTCGGCGATCGACGAGCCGAGTCCCGCCCCGGCCTCGACGTACACGTCGTGCCCGTGCGAGGTGAGCTCGTGCACCCCGGCTGGGGTCAGCGCGACCCGGTACTCGTGGTTCTTGATCTCCCGAGGTACGGCGACCTTCACGACGTGGGTCCTTCCCGACTGAACTGCTCTGAATGGGTGGCCAAGACCACAATGAGGTAACGATAAGTAATAGTCATCGTGTTCGCGGCACCAGACTTCGCTGCCTGGATAGTGCCGCCGGAACAGTCAGCCCCAGCGCACGGCCGCCAGTTGGACCAGCAGTGCGAGCCGGGTGTCCGGGTCGTCCAGGTCGACCCCGACCAGGTCGGTGAGCTTGGCCATCCGGTACCGCAGCGTGTTGGGGTGGATCCGCAGCGCACGGCTCGCGGCACGCGGGTCGCCCGGGTGGCGCAGCCACTCGTACAGCGTGTCGACGTAGGCGGTGCCGGCCCGCTCGTCCTGCGCGCGCAACGCGGTGAGCGGGCCGAACTCGGTGGCGCCCGCGCTCATCGCGGCGGTCGCCGACCGGTGCAGCACGAGCACCGTCCACGCCTCCTCGTGGCTGACCACCGGCCCCGCGATCAGCCCGGCACGCAACAGGTTCAGCATCTCCTCGGCCAGCGCCCGCGACCCGGCCAGCTCGGTGAGCGGCACCGCGGGCCCGGCCGCGACCAGGGGATCGTCCTCGCCCGACAGCGCGTCCCGCAGCGCCGGCCAGCCGGCGCGGTCGGGCACCACCGCGTACAGCACGTCGTGCAGCTCGGTGACCGCGAGCCGGCGCCCGATGCCGGCCGTGATCCGCTCCCACAGCGCGAGCCGCATGCCCTCCGCGCCGAGCGGGTCCGGCGTGCGGATGGCGATCGCGACGACCCGGTGCGCCTCGTCGGCCAGGTCGAGCTCGGCCGCCGCGAGCCGCACGCTGCCGGTGCCGTCGAGCACCGCGCGCACCAGCTCGGCGGACCGCCGCCGCTCGGCGTCCTCTCGTGCGCGGCGCCGCAGCAGGTGCAGCGCGACGACCGGCGCCGTGTCGGCGAACGCCGCCGCCCGCTCGTCGGGGACCCGTCCGGGGACCACCGCCCACATCGAGCCGAGCAGCTCGCCGCCCATCCGGATCGGCACGATCAGCCGGGGCAGCGTGCCGTCCGCCTGCCGGGGCACGAAGATCGTCGTGCGACCGCGGCTGAGCTCGCGGAACACACCGCGCGACCGGAACCTGGCGAGCACCTCGTCCGGCACCCGCCGGCCCATGATCGTGGAGACGCGGGCCGGGTCGGTGCGGTCCTGGCGCGCCGAGTACGCCAGCACCCGGGAGTTCGCGTCCTCGATGGTGACCGGCGCGTCGACGACCGCGGCCGCCGCGTCGGCCAGCCGGAACAGGTCGCCGAGGCCGGTCTCGGCGCCGTGCTGACCGTCGGCCGACTCGTCGGCCGCGGCGTCGAGCACGGACCGCAACAGCCACACGACCTGCGCCCACGATGCGGCCGCGTGCACCTCGACCAGTGCCGTCCCGTGTGCCTGCGCGGCGGTGCGGACCGCGGCGCGCACCGACAGCGGCGGCTTGATCAGCACCGCGGCGGCGCCCTGGCTGCCGCAGTAGCGCACCAGCTCTGCGGCCTCCTTGGTCGAGCCGACGGCGACGGCGAGGACCAGGTCGCCGTCGCCGACCTGGTCCCGCCGCCCCGTCTCGGCGATCACCACGTCCTTGACGTGCGGGACCGTGCCGGCGAGCCGCGTGTGCAGCAGGGTGGGACCGACCCGGTCGACAACCCCCTGCACAGTGATCATGTGGCCAGTATGCGAGGTCAGTCGTTCAGACGGGCGACCAGTCATGTGGACGGTGGTGGCGGGCGGGTCTGTCAGGAGAGCGCTTCCGCGATCCACTCCGCGACGGGCAGCTCCCGGGTCGTGCACTCGTCCGACAGTCGCATCGTCCACCGCAGCGCCTGCACCATCAGCGTCGCCATCTCCTCCGGCGCCGCGTTGGCCAGCGCGATCTCGATGTGCGCGCGGGCCGACTCCTTGTCGCCGTGCACCTCGGCCAGCAGCGTGCGCACCGCGGTCCGCACCGGCGGGTCGGCCTCGTCGATGGGCACTTCCTGGCCGTCGTTGTCGAACACCTGCATCTTCACCGGGGCCGAGCCGCCGGACCCGAGCGCCGCGACCATCGCGCTGCACTCGCCGAACAGCAGCAGCATCACGTCGCGCGCGTCGGCCGCCGACACGACCGCGGCCACCTGATCCTCGGCGTCGACATGGATCGCCGCCAACGCCTCACGCGCGATGTCGACGACACGCCGACGCTCCGACTCGGAATCAGGCTCCACGACCTCATCTTCCAACAGGTCCGTGCCGCGCGGGGCACTCAGCGAGAACTAAACAGGTCCGCTACGGCGCCCGGCAGACCGAACACCCCGCCCTGCGCGGTAGCGGCGCCGACGGAGGCCCACCAGTCGGCCTCCTCCTCGGACCGCACGTCCACGACCGAGCACGTCGCGCCCAGCTCGCCGAGCATTCGTACCACCCGCGCGGTCTCGGCGCGCAGCACCGGGTTGGCGTCCACCCGCCCGGCCGAACCGGACAGCGTCACCGACGTCACGCCCGCCGCGCTCACGAGCGCCAGCTCGTCGGGGCCGCCCGCGAAGCCGCACAGCCCGACCCGGACGTCGATGTCGCCGAGGACCTCGAGGTTGTCGCCGGCCTCGCCGAACTCGTTGAGCACGGCGCCGGTGTCGAGCGACACCTCGAGCATCGCCGCGGCGAGCCCGCTCTCCTTGACCGCGTGGTGCACGGCACGCACGAGGTCGGCGTCGCCGGTCTGGTCGCGGGTGAGCTGCACCCGCAGCAGGCCGTCGGTTTCCGTGGCGCCCAACGCCGCCAACAGGATCGGCAGCTCCCTGCTCGACTCGAGCAGGATCCGCGGTCCAAGGTAGACGGACAGCCCGGTGCGTTCCGTGAGGCGCACCAACTCGTCGTGCGGCACCGGTTCGTCGCCCGGCGCCCACGTGAGCACCGCCCGCGCCGCGACCGCCGTGCGGTCCGACAGCCGCACGACGGGCTCGTAGGCGACCGCGAGGTCGCCGTTCTCCCACGCCGCCGGCAGTTCGGTGGCGCGCCGGTCCCACGTCATCGCCGCGCCGTCGTCGGCGTCGTGGAAGCCGGCCCACTGCCGCCGGCCGGTCGCCTTCGCCTTGCGCAGCGCGGCGTCCGCGGCCCGGAACAGATCCGCGGCGGTGCCTTCGCCGGCCCGCCTGCGCACCGCGCCGACGCTGGCGCCGACCGCGACGCCCTCGTCACCGTCCACGTACTCCGCGTCGCTCAGCTCCGCCGTGAGCATGCCGCACAGCTCACCGATGTCCGGTGTGGTCTCGGTGTCCTCGATCAGCACGGCGAACTCGTCGCCGCCGATCCGTGCCACCACGGCGTTCTCGTCGGCAACGGCCGCCTCCAGCTTGCGGCCCACCTTCTGGAGCAGCCGGTCGCCGATCTCGTGTCCCCTGCTGTTGTTGAGGATCGCGAAGTCGTCGAGGTTGAGGCAGCACAACGTGATCGTCGAGTCTGGCGCGGCCCGCTCGACCGCGGTCTCCAGCTTGGTGTGGAAGTTCTGCCGGTTCGGTAGCCCGGTCAGCGCGTCGAACACCAACTGGTGGCCGAGGCGGTCCTGTAAGAGCTGCAGCTCGGTGACGTCCTGCGCCATCGCGACGAAGTAGGCCGGATTGCCGGCGCCGTCGCGTAACAGCGACAGCGCGAGCAGCACCCACGCGGTCTCGCCGTCGTCCTTGCGCAGCTTGCGGCGCTCGCCGACCCTCGGCGGGCCGCCGTCGCGGATCTGGCGCAGCCCGGCCATCACGTTGCCGGCGCCCTCGTCGAGGAACATGTCGCTCAACGGCTGGCCGGCGAGCGGCCGTGACCGTGTGCCGAGGATCTCGCCGAGCGCCGGGTTCGCCTCGATGCACATGCCGTCCAGGTCGGTGATCGCGATGCCGATCGCAGAGGACGCGAACACCTCCTGGAACCGGTTCTCGATCGTCCGCAGGTTGCTTTCGGCGCGCAGGACCGAGTTGAACATGGCCTGCTTGACCTGTTCCTGCTGCGTGAGCGTGTGGCTGCGCAGGCCGTCGGCGTACCCGGCGGACAGCGCGCCGAGCAAGGCGATGGTGCGACGCGACAGCTCGGTGTCCGGCGATTGCCCGAGGTCGCCGAGCAACCCGTCGGAGAGCACCTCGATCGTGGCGGTGAGCGCCGCGGGGTCGATGAAGCCCTCTTTGACCAGCCGTGCGCCGATGCGGTTGCCGGCGGCCACCGTGAAGTCGTCCGACCCGAGAGTGTCCAGCAGCGCGTCGACCAGCTCGAGCAGGAGTGCCTCGAGATCCGCGGCGGACCGCGGGATGTAGGACGCCGTCGTCGCGGAGCGGGTCCACGCGCGCGCCAGTTCCTCCCGTCGGTGGACCGGCGGTGCGGTGACGCGTGGGTCGGGCATTACCAGTTGTCCATCGTCGATGTCATCGCTCAACCCAGATGCTGCCCGGGGTAACGGCGTGCCGCCACCCAAGGCGTCGTGTCCTATTCAAAGAGGGTGATTCAAAACGGGTGCGTGGCTGGGTTGTTGAGGTGGTCGCGTGTCCGACCGCTCGGGCAGACCGCCGTGCAGCGACGGCGGCCTACCCTCCCGGTCGGAGTTTTGAATAACCCTCATCACTCCTGCGTGTTAGTTCTTTCGGGCGACCCCGGCGTACAGGGCGTCTTCCTTCGCTTCTTCGTCGGAGGTGTCCGCCTCCCGCTCCGGGCGCCAGAGTGAGGTCATGACCAGGCCGGGCTCCAGCAGCTCCCAGTCGCCGAACAACTCGGTGATCTTCGCCTTGCTCCGCGCGACGATCTGGTTCTGCGACCGCTTCATCGCCTCGGTGAGCGCCTCGAAGTCGATGAAGTCGTCGGTGAGGTGGGTGAGCGCGAGGTAGCTGCCGGGCGCGACCGCGTCCCGGTACTCGCCGAACACGCCGGGCGCGTCCTCGAGGATGTAGTGCCCGATCGTGATGCCCAGGATGCCGATGGGCTTGCTGAAGTCGAGCGTCTCCCTCGTGACCTGGTCGTTCAGCACCAGGCCGGGCCTGGAGATGTCCGCGTGCACCATGTTCACGTTGGGGTTGTTCTCCAGCAATAGCTGGCTGTGCGCCACCGCGACATGCTCGTTGTCGACGTAGACGACCCGGCAGGCCGGGTCGATGGCGTGCACGATCTCGTGCACGTTGCCGACCGTCGGGATGCCGGAGCCCAGGTCGAGGAACTGCCGCACACCCTGCTCCATCAGGACCAGAACGACCCTGCGCATGAACGCGCGGTTCATGATGGCGGCCCGCTTGACCTGGGGTTGGACCGTCAGTACCTGGTTCACGAAGTCGCGGTCCACGGCGAAGTTGTGGTTGCCACCCAGCAAGTAGTCGTATGCCCTCGCCGCACTGGGCTTTTCGAGGTCCACCGAGGTTGGAACCCAGTTGGTCTGCTGTGACACCGTCCACCTCTGCTCTGTTTGATCGGTAACCGAAAGACTACCGAGCGAGGTTCCCTCTGCGGTGACCGGTTCACCCGGATGGACCATGGAAACGAAACGTTTCAGATTGCTGCTGGTAGGTCTGCCGCGGCTGCCCGGGACAGCGCGCCGACGGCCATCCCGCGGAGCATGGTGGCCATGCCGTCCCGGCCGAGGTGGCGGCTGTGCGGGGTCGAGTTGATCAGTCCGAAGATCGCGTGCGCCGCCGCCCGCGCGGTCGGCTCGTCCAGCTCGGCCGTGGTGTCCTGGATCGCCTGGACCCACACCTCGACGTACCGGCGCTGCAGCCCGCGCACCCGGCGCCGGTCGGGCTCGGTGAGGTTGCCGAGGTTGCGCTCCTGCACGGTGATCAGCGCGGGGTTGTCGAGCGCGAAGTCGACGTGGAAGCGGACCAGCTCGCCGAGCAGTAGCGCCGGTTCCGTGGTGCGCTCGACCCGTTCCTGCCCGCCGGACAGCAAGATCTCGCTGATGGACGTCAGCATCTCGCCCAGCATCGCGTCCTTGCTGCGGAAGTGGCGGTACAGCGCCGGCCCGGAGACCCCGACCGCGGCGCCGATCTCGTCGATTCCGACGCCGTGGAAGCCGTGGCGCGCAAAGAGTTCCGCGGCGGCGGCGAGGATCTGCTCGCGTCGGGTGGGCACCGGCACATGGTAACGGCCGCAGGTTAGCGAGCGCTAACAGCACGCTCGTTCCCAGCTGCTAGGACGTGTGTCCTATTCAAGAGGGTGATTCAAAACGGGGTGTGTGGCTGGGTTGTGGAGGTGGTTGCGTGTCCGACCGCTCGGGCAGGCCGCCGTGCAGCGAGGGCGCTGGTCATGGGTCGGTGGCTGGGTTGGGCAGGGGCTGGGTCTCCGGCCGCTCGGGCAGGCCTCCGGCCTACCCTCGTTGGGCCGGAACATGACCAGCGCCGTCGCTGGACGCACGGCGGCCTACCCTCCCGGTCGGAGTTTTGAATAACCCTCACAGGCCATCTGGCAACCGTGAACGACTAACGAAGCGGTCCGCCATCAGGTTACTTGCTGGTAGTGATTACTGCGTCGGGAATCCCTCCCTCGGAGGTTAAAGATGCGGTTCGCTCGTCCTATCGCTATTGCCGTTTTCGCGGCGCTCGCCGCCATCGGCACGACCATCGCCCCTGCCACCGCCGATCCTGCCGCGGCGGCCGGTAAATACGTCGCCCTCGGCGACTCCTACGCGTCCGGCACCGGTGCCGGCGACTACGGCGACAGCGGGAGCTGCAAGCGCAGCGCCAACTCGTACGCACAGTTATGGGCCAACGCCAACGGTCCATCCGAGTTCGCCTTCGTGGCGTGCTCCGGCGCGGTGACGAGCGACGTGCTCGCCAACCAGGTCGGCGCGATCACCGCGGACACCGCGCTCGTCACGATCTCCATCGGTGGCAACGACGCCGGGTTCGCGGACGTCATGACCGACTGCAACCTCGGCTCGGACGACTCGTGCGTGGCACGCAACCAGGAGGCGCAGGACTTCGCGCGCAACACGCTGCCGGGTCGCCTCGACAGCGTGTACACCGAGATCAGCAACCGTGCGCCGAGCGCGCAGGTGGTCGTGCTCGGCTACCCGCACATCTACCAGCTCGGCGGTGACTGCGCGGTGGGTCTGAGCGAGACGAAGCGCGGCGCCATCAACGGCTCGGCCGACGTCCTCGCCGAGGTCGTGTCCGGGAAGGCGTCGGCGTACGGGTTCTCGTTCGTGGACGGGCGGTCGGCGTTCGCCGGCCACGAGATCTGCTCGGCCGGTGACTGGTGGCTGCACAGCATCACCTGGCCGATCGACGAGTCGTACCACCCGACCGCGTCCGGTCAGAGCGGTGGCTACTACGCGGCGTTGTCCGCGGTCGCCTGACCTTGGTCTCACCGATGGGGCCTGGCGCTGCGCCGGGCCCCATCGTCGTGCGCTCGCACCGTGGTGGAGGCCGGCTGGACGGACAGGTTAGCGACCGCTAACATCGCGTACACTAAGTTAACGCTGGCTAACTTGAGCGGAGCAAGATGGACGCGCCCGTCCTGCGGAGTGGGGCCGACCCCGACGACTCCGCGTATCAACGGTACGTCAAGGAACACACGGCGCTCGTCGACGACCTGCGGGCCGCCACCGCCACCGCCCGGCTGGGTGGCGGCGAGCGGGCCCGGCAGCGGCACGTCGACCGGGGCAAGCTGCTGCCGAGGGACCGGGTCTCCTCGCTGGTCGACCCCGGCTCGCCGTTCCTGGAGCTGTCCGGGCTCGCGGCCAACGGGATGTACGACGACGAGGCGCCGGCCGCCGGCGTGATCACCGGCGTCGGCCGGGTGTCCGGCCGCGAATGCGTGATCGTCGCGAACGACGCGACCGTCAAGGGTGGCACGTACTACCCGATGACCGTCAAGAAGCACCTGCGCGCGCAGGAAGTGGCGCTGCACAACAACCTTCCGTGTATCTACCTGGTCGACTCCGGCGGTGCGTTCCTGCCCCGCCAGGACGACGTCTTCCCGGACCGCGACCACTTCGGGCGCATCTTCTTCAACCAGGCCACCATGTCCGCGCGCGGCATCCCGCAGATCGCCGCGGTGCTCGGCTCCTGCACGGCCGGCGGCGCGTACGTGCCGGCGATGAGCGACGAAGCCGTGATCGTCCGCAACCAGGGCACGATCTTCCTCGGCGGCCCGCCGCTGGTGAAGGCTGCGACCGGGGAGGTCGTGAGCGCGGAGGACCTCGGCGGCGGCGACGTGCACTCGCGCCAGTCCGGTGTCACCGACCACCTCGCCGACGACGACGCGCACGCGCTGCGCATCGTGCGTTCGATCATCAGCACGCTCGGCCCGCGCACGCCGCGGCCGTGGGACGTGCTGCCGACCGAGGCGCCCGTCGTCGATCCCGCCGAGCTGTACGGCGTGGTGCCCACCGACTCCCGCACCCCGTACGACGTGCGCGAGGTGATCGCGCGGCTCGTCGATGGCAGCCGGTTCCGGGAGTTCAAGAAGGAGTACGGCGCAACCCTCGTCACCGGGTTCGCCCGGCTGCACGGGCATCCGGTCGGCATCGTCGCGAACAACGGCGTGCTGTTCGGCGAGTCCGCGGTCAAGGGCGCGCACTTCATCGAGCTGTGCGACCAGCGCTCGGTGCCTTTGGTGTTCCTGCAGAACATCACCGGGTTCATGGTCGGCCGCGACTACGAGGTGTCCGGCATCGCCAAGCACGGCGCCAAGATGGTGACCGCGGTGGCGTGTGCGCGGGTGCCGAAGTTCACGGTGATCATCGGTGGTTCGTTCGGCGCCGGCAACTACTCGATGTGCGGGCGGTCCTACGCGCCGCGGTTCCTGTGGATGTGGCCCAACGCCAGGATCTCCGTGATGGGTGGCGAGCAGGCGGCCTCGGTGCTCGCGACCGTGCGACGTGATCAGCTCGAGTCCCGTGGCGAGGAATGGTCCACCGAAGACGAAGAGGCGTTCAAGGACCCGATCCGCGGCCAGTACGAGGACCAGGGCAACCCGCTCTACTCCACCGCGCGGCTGTGGGACGACGGCGTGATCGACCCGGCCGACACCAGGACGGTCCTTGGGCTCGCGTTGTCGGTCGCGGTGAACGCGCCGCTGGAACCGGTCCGCTACGGCGTCTTCAGGATGTGAGCGCATTGTTTTCGACGATTCTGATCGCCAACCGGGGCGAGATCGCGGTCCGGGTGTGCAAGACGTTGTCCCGTATGGGAATCCGCTCGGTCGCGGTGTACACCGACGCCGACGCCGGCGCGTTCCACCTCGCCGAGGCCGACGAGGCGGTGCGGGTCGAGAGCTACCTGTCCATCGAGGCGATCGTCGCCGCCGGGGTGGCGACCGGCGCCGAGGCGGTGCACCCCGGTTACGGCTTCCTCGCCGAGAATGCGGAGTTCGCGCGAGCGTGCGCGGCGGCCGGGCTGGTGTTCATCGGTCCGCCGGCCACCGCGATCGAGGCGATGGGCGACAAGATCCGCGCGAAGCAGACGGTCGGCGCGGCCGGGGTGCCGGTCGTGCCGGGGCGGTCCGAGTCCGGCATGTCCGACGCCGACCTGGTCGAGGCCGCCGCAGAGGTCGGCTACCCGGTACTGGTCAAGCCGTCCGCGGGCGGCGGCGGCAAGGGCATGCGGCGCGTCGAGTCGGCGGCCGACCTGCCGGCCGCGCTGGAGTCCGCGCGTCGCGAGGCCCGTGGCTCGTTCGGCGACGACACGCTGCTGATCGAGCGGTTCGTCGCCAACCCGAGGCACATCGAGATCCAGGTGCTCGCCGACGCGCACGGCACGGTGATCCACCTCGGTGAGCGTGAGTGCAGCCTGCAGCGGCGCCACCAGAAGATCATCGAGGAGGCGCCGTCGCCGCTGCTCGACGAGGCGGCACGGGAACGGATGGGCGCCGCCGCGGTCGAGGCCGCCAGGTCGGTCGGCTACACCGGCGCGGGGACCGTCGAGTTCATCGTGTCGACGGACGCACCGGACGAGTTCTTCTTCATGGAGATGAACACCCGCCTGCAGGTCGAGCACCCGGTGACCGAGCTGGTGACCGGGATCGACCTGGTGGAGCGGCAGGTGCGGGTCGCGGCTGGCGAGCGGCTCGGCATCGAACAGTCCGATGTGGAGCTGAAGGGGCACGCGGTCGAGGCCCGTGTGTACGCGGAGGATCCGGCGCAGGGGTTCCTGCCGACCGGCGGCACCGTGCTCGCGGTCTCGACGCCGTTCGGCGCCGGGGTGCGGGTGGACTCCGCGCTCGCCGACGGCACGGTCGTCGGCTCGAGCTACGACCCGATGCTCGCCAAGATCATCGCGTGGGGGCCGAACCGGGACCTCGCGCTGCGGCGCCTGCACACCGCGCTCGGTGACACCGACGTGCTCGGGGTCGGCACCAACGTGACGTTCCTGCGCGCGCTGCTGTCCGATGTGGACGTCGTGGCCGGCCGCCTCGACACCGGGCTGGTCGAACGCAAGCTCGACGAGCTGGTGTCGGTCACCGTGCCCGACCACGTGTTCGCGGCCGCCGCGCTGGACGAGCTGTTGGCGTTGCAGCCGACCGGCGCGGTCGTGGACCCGTGGGACGTGCCGAACGGCTGGCGGCTCGGCGGCGCCACCGGCACCGCGTTCCGGCTGGCGTGCGCGGGCCGCGAGGTGACCGTACTGGTCACCGGCTCGCCGTCGAACGCGCTGGTGAGCGTGGCCGGCGCCGACCCGGTGCGTGCGTCCGCGCGGCTGAACCGGGCCCGCCTCGAGCTGACCTACGACAACCGCAGGCTGACGTTCCACCGTGCGCTCGACCCGACGACCGACACGTTGTGGTTGGCGCACAACGGGTCCACGTGGTCGGTCGCGGAGCATTCGTTGCTGGAGGGCGAGTCCGCCGCCGCGGCGGGCGGTGGTCCGGTCACCAGCCCGATGCCGGGCACCGTCCTGGTGGTGAAGGCCGCGGTCGGCGACGTCGTCGCCGCTGGCGCGCCGCTCGTGGTCGTCGAGGCGATGAAGATGGAACACACGGTGACCGCGCCGGTCGACGGGGTCGTCACCGAACTGAAAGTCCGTGTCGGCCAACAGGTCGCGCTGAACCAACCCCTTGCCGTGGTGACCCCACAAGAGGAGCAGTAATGATCGACTTCCGACTCGACGACGAGCACGAGACACTGCGCAAGACGGTCGAGGAGTTCGCGCAGGAGGAGATCGCGCCGGTCATCGGGGACCTGTACGAGCGGGCCGAGTTCCCCTACGAGATCGTCGCGAAGATGGGCCGCATGGGCCTGTTCGGCCTCCCGTTCCCCGAGGAGCACGGCGGTATGGGCGGCGACTTCCTCGCCGTCTGCGTGACGCTGGAGGAGTTGGCGCGGGTTGACTCGTCGGTCGCGATCACGCTGGAGGCCGGGGTATCCCTCGGCGCCATGCCGATCTACCGCTTCGGCACCGACGAGCAGAAGCAGGAGTGGCTGCCGAGGCTGTGCGCCGGTGAGCTGCTCGGCGGCTTCGGCCTCACCGAGCCCGGCGGCGGCTCGGACGCGGGCGCGACGCTGACCACCGCGCGCGAGGACGGCGGCGACTGGGTGCTGAACGGCTCGAAGTCGTTCATCACCAACTCCGGCACGAAGATCACCGGCCTGGTCACCGCGACCGCCGTGACGGGCAAGAACGCGAACGGCCGCAAGGAGATCTCCGCGATCATCGTGCCGAGCGGCACGCCGGGCTTCTCCGTGTCGAAGAGCTACTCGAAGGTCGGTTGGCTCTGCTCGGACACCCACGGGCTGGCCTTTGTGGACTGTCGGGTGCCGGCGGCGAACCTGCTCGGCGTGCGGGGCCGTGGCTACGCGCAGTTCCTGTCCATTTTGGACGAAGGACGGATCGCGATCGCCGCCGTGTCGGTCGGGCTCGCGCAGGGCTGTGTCGACGAGAGTGTCCGGTACGCGGGCGAGCGTGCGGCGTTCGGCAACAAGATCGGCGCCTACCAGGCGATCCAGTTCAAGATCGCCGACATGGAGGCCCGCGCGCACACCGCGCGCCTCGCCTACTACGCGGCGGCGGCGAAGATGCTGCGTGGCGAGCCGTTCAAGAAGGAGGCCGCCATCGCGAAGCTCGTGGCCTCCAACGCGGCCATGGACAACGCGCGCGACGCGACGTAGATCCACGGCGGCTACGGCTTCATGAACGAGTATCCGGTGGCCCGGATGTGGCGGGACGCCAAGATCCTGGAGATCGGCGAGGGCACCAGCGAGGTGCAGCGGATGCTTATCGCGCGCGAGTTGGGCCTGCGGTAACACGGCGGTTGTGCGCGGCGCATAAAAGGGCCCCGGCGGTGGCGGCCGCCGAGGCCGGGGTGCGAATCCCAGTCTTGAGGACCAGGGTTTGCGCGAGCAATGTTAGACCAATTCGCGTACCGGGCCAAACCTGGTGGTAACGGATTCGCGGGATAGGGCCGTACTATGACGACTCTCGCCCGGTGTCCGTACGGAGGCTCCATGCGCAAGTCTCGCAGGTTCGTTCTGCTCGCGGTCGTGGCCGCGCTGCCGTTCGCCACGATCACGCCGGCCGCGGCGACTCGGACGGACCTCCCGACCCCGCCGCCATGGCTGAAGGTCGAGAACGGTGTCAGCCAGCCGCAGTTCGACCTCGCGAACGCCATCGAGGAGACGCTGTTCGTCCAGACGACAGTGGACAGCGACCTCGACGGCAAGCGCGACCGGGTGCGGCTGAAGCTGTCCCGGCCAGGGGAGACGCGGACGCGGGGCCTCAAGGTCCCGGTGATCTTCGAGCACAGCCCGTACCGCTACAACATCGGCGGCGGCGCCAACCACAACGTCGACTTCTCGGTGCTCCCGCAGGAAGGCGTGCAGCCGAACGGTAAGAGCGCGGCCGCGGCCCTCGGCACGACCATCGCCAAGCCGAAGCCCGACCTGCCCGGCGGGCTCGACAACTACTGGGTGCCGCGCGGCTACGCGGTCGTGCTCGGCGAGAGCATCGGCACCGGGTTCTCCGACGGGTGTCCCACGGTCGGTGACGACAAGGAAACTCAGGGCACCAAGGCGATCATCGACTGGCTGAACGGCCGCGCGCAGGCGTGGAACGAGGCGGGCGAGCCCGTCGCGGCGGACTGGACCACCGGCGACGTCGGCATGACCGGCACCTCCTACAACGGCACGCTGCCCAACCAGGTCGCCACCACCGGCGTCGAGGGCCTGCGCACGATCGTGCCGGTGTCCGCGATCGCGAGCTGGTACGACTACTACCGTGCCAACGGCCTGGTCCGCGCACCGCACTCGAACGTGTCCGGCGTCGGTACGAACGACTTCCAGGGCGAGGACCTCGACGTGCTGGGGTACTTCGTCGAGGGCCCGGACCGCGTGGCGAAGTGCGCGCACGTCACCGACGCGCTGCTCCAGTACGCCGACCGGACGACCGGCGACTACAACGCGTACTGGCGCGCGCGGGACTACCTGCGGCAGGCGAAGAACATCAAGGCCAGCGTGTTCGTCGTGCACGGTCTCGAGGACTACAACGTGATGCCGCACGCGTTCGCGTCGTGGTGGTCGCAGCTCGAGAAGTACAACGTGCCGCGCAAGATCTGGCTGCACAAGGGCGGCCACGGCGGTCCCGGCGGGGTCACCGACTACCAGCGCACCCTCAACCGCTGGATGGACCACTGGCTGTTCGGCGTCGACAACGGGATCATGACCGAGCCGACCGCGGACGTGCAGCGGCCGGACGGCACGTACGAGAAGTACGCGGACTGGCCGGTGCCGGGCGCCAAGGCGACGACGTTGCGGCTCGCGGCCCAGAACGCGACCGAACCGGGCACGCTGTCCACAAAGGCGCCGTCCGGGCCGAAGCCGCGACAGTCGTTCACCGACCGTGGCCGGGAGCTGGACACCGACGTGAGCCTGCTGCCGAACCCGGACGTGGCGAACCCGAACCGGCTGGCGTACCTGTCGGCGCCGTTGCCGAAGGCCGCACATCTCAGCGGCACACCGTCCGTTTCGCTGCGGGCGTCGGTGGACAACCGGTACGCGGCGAACCTGACCGCGGTGCTCGTGGACTACGGCCCCGACGGTCAGACGACGGTCACGCGTGGGTGGACCGACGTGCAGAACCGCAAGGCGGTCGACAAGTCGACGCCGATCCAGCAGGGCGCCGAGTACACGTTCACGTGGCCGCTCGAACCGGACGACTACGTGTTCGCGGCCGGGCACCGCGTCGGGCTGGTGATCGTGTCGACCGACATGAACTTCACGCTGCGTCCGCTGCCGGGCACCGAGCTGACGGTGTTCCCCGCGAAGAGCTCGGTGACGTTGCCGGTGGTCGGCGGAAAGCTGGGCGTGTGATGCGGCGGCTCGT
>Ga0193716_1000319_pt1 | contig 30344 bp, 31 predicted proteins | sample U2c1metaG_FD_145901 | JGI IMG/M metagenome (GOLD analysis project Ga0193716, IMG submission 145901) | Soil microbial communities from a riparian zone of the East river system, Colorado, United States - U2c1 | ecosystem: Environmental > Terrestrial > Soil > Riparian zone | place: USA: East River...
AGCCTGGCTGACAGCGGTGACCATGAATTCATGGGAAAGGATTGGGACGAGCTGATGGAGAAGATGGAACAACTGGAGGAGGATGTTCCGATAGCCGACTTTATGGCCCGCTATTTTTCAGGGGAACGATACAGAGTTTTGAAGGATTCGGTTCGAAGATTCGCTGAAGGTTATGACCTGGCGGATGTGCATAGGGTAAGCACGAAGTCGTTGTATAATGAATGGGCGAGAGAAGGGGAGGAGGAAGAATATCGTTTGGAAGGAGGATATCGCCGGCTGATCGATTTTCTGATGACTGAATGTCAGAAACAGGGCTGTATTTTTCATTTTTCGCTGGCTGCGGAACGAGTGAACTGGTCGCCCGGTGGCGTAGAGGTTGTTGGCACGAATGGCGAAATGCTTAGGGCCGATCGCCTGCTGGTGACCGCGTCACTGGGGGTATTGCAGGCCGATCCGGAGCTGCTGCGTTTTTCCCCGGCGATACCTGTTTACAGGGACGCTATAAGACAAATGGGATATGGCTCGGTGATCAAGATACTGGCGGAATTCAAAAGGGCTTTTTGGAAGGAGAAAAAACCATCTGGCAAGACACTGTTTATAATAAGCGAAGAGGCGATACCTACCTGGTGGACGCAACCGGATGACAGCGACTGTTTACTTACGGGCTGGCTGGCGGGAGGAAATATGCTGGCTTTTCAGCAGCTTGGCGAGGAAGAGCGGTTCGAAAGTTGTTTTCAATCATTGGGTGCTATTTTTTCCATGGACAAAGAAGCGATCCGGCAAGAGGTGGCGATCCTGCAGATCCTGGACTGGGCCATTCCCCCTTTTGTTCGCGGCGGGTATAGTTTCGATACGGTAGAGACAGGGAAAGCGCGGCAGCAGCTGTTGCAGCCGGTGGAGGGAACGATCTGGTTTGCGGGGGAAGCTTTGTATGAGGGCATTGCTCCGGGAACAGTGGAGGCTGCATTTACCAGTGGGCAGGAGGTTGCCAAAAAAATAATAGCGCAGTCCTAACCGCGCTATTATCGTTTCATGGATATGATGGTCTTCACGGATGTGGTATCATGCATATTGATCTCTCAACGCTTTTACTTCATCATGTGAGGCGCGCAGGGCCTCCTGCTGTTGTGTCAGCAGATCCCGGATAAAAGCAGGCAGGTCATGGGCTAATGCTTCCCGGTAGGCCTTTTGCGCGGCATCTTCACCTGCTTCACAGCTGGCGAGTATGGAGTGGCGGGTTAGCCCGCCGAAGGCTGCCTTTACATCCATCCATGCCCGGTAGATCTTACCTGTGGCGGTTGTGCCTTGTTCGACGCTGGCGCCGAGGGCCTGTACTTCGGTAGAAAGGGCGATCCGGATCCGGTGGCTTTCGGCAATCATTGTCGCGAATAAAACTTTCAGGTCGTCATCTTCCGGTTTTGTTTCTTTGATTGCCTTTTCGTAACCGGCGATTCGATCGTTGTTGATTTGTATAAGGTCGTTGAGTACTTCAATAGTTTCTGTTGAGTTTTGCATAATCAATTATTTATAATAGTAGATGTAGTAAAATCATGCCAGGCGTAAATGGGCGCAGGGGGGTAAATTTTTCCTCAAAAGATCTTTTGGATCTCTACTGCCTTGCGTTGGGCGATGAGTCGATTGATCGTGAGCGAATCAGTGGTGGGGATATCCAGCTCTGTTCCAAGCTTTACCAGCAGGGCTTCTTCCCTGGCATCGAGCATAGGGTCGTCGATGCAAAGTTCGACGCAGTAAGAGTACAGTGCCAGTTCGTTAACAGGTTTTATCAGTCCCAATAAATAGCGGAGGTAGACCTGTTCGTCTGCTATAGAATCCCTATAGCTGCGATAGGAAACGAGTTCGTCCTTGATATTGATCTTGTTACGCAGGCCCAGCACCACGAGTTTGGTGGAGAGATCGTTCATCTCCGTGTCGCTGAAGCGGTCGTCTTCGAGGCAACAGTGGAAGAAAAGATGGCAAATGGCCTGGTCCTGGTTATCGACGATTGAAGTGTACATGATGTTGACGATTGAGGTTGACATAGTTATGTTATGTTTCCTCTTGATATTCAACTCTTGTGCCACCTATTTGGGCAAGGAGGGGTCGGTTGTTGCGCTGGTGGTGAAACGCTGCAGCCTGTTGCGCAGCACCCTGTTCTCTTCGGCCAGCCGTTCCATCCGGGCAAGGACGTGTGACAGGGCTTCGATGCCCTCGGGATTGATGTCCAGCTCATAAAACCAGCGGGTAAACTTTTCCAGCGCCGGTAGATCTTCTGCGGGTAGGAAAACGACTCCGTCCCTGACGGTCATTCGGATGAGACCTGATTCGTGCAGGTTTTGGATAAAAGAAAGCTCTACATGGTGAAAGGCACAGAATTCGCCGGCGGGGATGAACTCTTCGGGCTGCATATCGCGTAATTTTTATGTAAAATTTAAGTTTTGTGGCATATTACATTAGGCCTTTCTCAGTCTTTCCAGCTCCCTGAATAATTCTTTTTCTTTCTCTGAGAGGTTTGTGGGCAATTTTATCTCGAAGCTTACATAGAGGTCTCCAAATTCCCCTTCTTTCTTATAAACGGGGAATCCTTTTCCTTTTAAGCGGGTGGTTGTCCCATTGGGCGTTTCGGGTTTTACTTTCAGCTTTACTTTCCCGCTGAGGGTATCGACCGTGATCTCACCGCCCAGGATAGCCGTATAGAGATCGAGGGGTAATTTGGTATACAGGTCATTTCCTTCTCTTTTCCACCGGGGGTCTTCAGTGATAGTGAACGTGATATAGAGGTCGCCTGCCGGTCCGCCATTTGAACCTGGTGCGCCGTGTCCTTTGAGCTTTATGATCTGGCCATTCTCTACACCTGCGGGTATGGTAATACGGATATTCTTCCCGTTTACCGTGAGGACCCGCTGATGGGTCGTTGCGGCATCTGCGAGGCTGATCTGCAGTTCGGCCTGGTAATCCTGACCGCGGAAGCTGGTGCGGCGGCTGCTGCGCCCTGAGCCGCGTGTTGCGCCGCCAAAGAGGGATTCGAAGAAGGATGAGAATTCCCCGTCGTCGCCGTCTCCGCCGTCAAAATTTCCATTGAATTCCTGGTAACTGCTACCACTGCTCCGCTGCCGGCCACCACGGCCAGCTTCCTGCTGCGCCTTTTCGAAGGCTTCGGCGTGCTGCCAGTCTTTTCCGTGTTGATCGTATTTCTTTCTTTTTTCCGGGTCGCTCAGGACTTCGTTGGCCTCGTTGATCTGCTGAAATTTCTTGTGCGCCTCTTTGTCGTTCGGATTGAGGTCGGGGTGGTGTTTCCGGGCCAGTTTCCGGTATGCGGACTTGATCTGGTCCTGGGTGGCGGTCTTGTTTACCCCTAGAATCTTATAATAGTCGATAAAATCCATTTATGGCCTTTTTTTACAAAGTTAAAGATTGATGTAGAAAGATCGCTGATTGATGCAGAAAGATCGCTGGCACAGTTTTTTTATCGGTTAAAGAAAGCGAAGCGTATGAAAAGTTCCAGCATTTACCTGATAATGATAGCCCTGCTGATATTTTGCGGGGTGGTCTTTGTAAAGTGTAATGGCGCGGACACGAAGGCCATCCGGACGCCGGCCGATTCCACTTCTGTAAAAGGGCCTGCTCCGGATAATAATAGCGCCAACAATCCTTCTCTGGCGGATACCAATTACGAAAAGGACAGAACAAGACCGATCACGGATACGATGAAAAAGAAATGATTTACAATTCGTTACTTATTGTGAAAAAGAACTGCGTCCCTTTTCCCGCCTCTGAATCCGCCCAGATCCTGCCTTCATGCAGCTCGACGATCTTTTTACAGTGGGCAAGGCCGATGCCGGAGCCCTCGTATTGATCCCGGGTATGCAATCGCTGGAATATGATGAAGATCCTCTCCAGGAACTGGTGTTCCATGCCGATGCCGTTGTCGCTGACCGTGAACTTCCAATTCCCGTTCTCAAGCACTGAGGACACCTTTATTTCCGGCGGACGGTCGCGATGGCGGAATTTGATCGCGTTGGCGATAAGATTCTGGAACAGCAGTTTGAGCTCTGTGGGATAGGCGTAGAGGGAAGGCAGATAACCTGAGGTTATTTGGGCGCCGCTATCCCGGATGCTCTTGCCCAGGTCGGCCAGGACCTCGTCCATCAGCGTGTTACAGTCGATGGGTCTTGCCTGTTTTTCCCTGCCGATACGGGAATAGTCAAGCAGGTCTTTGATCAGGACCTTCATCCTGTCCGATGCCTGCGAGAGATAGGCCAGATACTTCTCGCCGTTGCCATCCAGCTTTTCCCGGTATTCTTTCTGCAGCAGCTCGACAAAACCGGAGATAGTGCGCAGGGGCTCCTGCAGGTCATGTGAAGCTACATAGGCAAACTGTTCCAGCTCCTTGTTCTTACTCTCCATTTCTGATGTTCGTTGGCGCACCTTTTTTTCCAGGAAATTGTTTACTTCTTTGTTCTCCTCCTCCAGGCGTTGGAGCTCCTCCGCCATAGAATTGAAATTATTGGCCAGCATGCCGATCTCGTCGCGGGAATAAGCGACGGCCTTGCGGCTATAATCTCCCCTGGTCACGGCTTTTGCTGCAAGCAGGATCTCCCCCAATCCTTTTTGAATGCTTCGGCTAACGGTTATGGCGAGGATGAGACCTGTACTTTCCACTGTCAGGGCGACGATGAGCATTAGTTTCAGCACGACGCCTTCGAGCCAGCGGGAACCTTCTCCCAGGGCAAAGGAAAACTCATTTTCAATAGGTGTAAGGCGATCGTTCAGCGGATCGATATCGTCGAGCAAGGCATTGACATTCTCCTGGGAATAGGGTTTGGCATTGATAGCCGCGTGTAGTCTTTCTCCGATGGCCTTAAAGCCTGTTATGACCTCGTCGGCCTGCGACCAGGCGATAATGGCCCGGTGAATATACTTGTTGCTGTACCATCTTTGAAAAAGGTGGATCATCCGGTCGACGTCTTCGGGGCTATTGCGTCCTTCTATGAAACCTGCCCGGGCGCTGTCCAGGTTGGGGTGTTCCTTTAGGAGCTCCATCCGGGTCTGGTGGTCACCCTGATTGACGGTCATATAACCCAGGAATTTCGTGTAGTCGGCCTCTTTGTGGGTCCGGGCATATTTCAGCAGCTGGTACAGCGCATCTTTCTGACCTTTGGACCAAAGTCCTTCGCCGCCGACATAAGCCCGGACGGCGGACAAGGTATTTATGGAAAAGAAAAGCACTCCCAGCTCGACAATAATGAGCAGGGCCATGATGCCGACCGTGAAGTAAAGTTTTTTAGCGATAGAAATGTCCCTGAACCATCGAAAAATGGATCTCTTCATATACAAGGTTTTGTAGCGGCAGGTCGGCTCGGTACAAAGTAAGGGAATTGATGGTAATAATAAAATTATGGTAAAAAAAGACCCGGCAGCCAATGGCTGACCGGGTCTGATCCGTAATCCCTGAACTAATTATTTAATGAGTGCTGGTTTTTGTTTGTGTGTGGTCACTACATAAATACCTAATACGATCGAGAGATAGGAGGCGATGATCAGCAGGCTCGAGACATCATAATTCGAAGCCCTAAACATGTGATAGCTGGTCATTCCATTGACTACTATTGAGATCAGCGCGATGAGTACTATAAGCAACTTCATAACTGTGAATTTTAAGGTTAACATTGTTTAAGTAATAGACGCGAAAGGAGAGCCGGCGTTTACTAAGGAAATCATAAAACCCAGGCCCTTGTATTCCAGGGGGTTTGGCATACCTTTAACAAAAGACATTTTGAACGGATGAAACAAAAGATACTTATCACCCGCCCTCTTTTCCCGGATGTGGTCGATCGGCTTCGCGAATATTTTGACGTTACTATTAATGAAGGGCCGCGTTATACTTCGGAGCAGCTGCGTGAAGCGCTGCGTGATAAAAGCGGCGCCATCGTAGCCGGTGGAGAGAAGATCGACGATTCTGTTGTTGTGGGGCTTACGGAGTTGAAAGCGCTTTGTGTTTCCGCTGCCGGTTATAATAATGTGGATGTAGCGTCCCTGACCCGGGCAGGGATTATCGGAACCAATTCCCCTGGTCCTGCGGATGAAACGGTAGCCGACTTTACCTGGGGATTGATGATCGCCACTGCCCGGCGACTGGTGGAAGCCGCGCACTGGGTAGAGCAGGGGCAATGGAAGGGGACGGCAGGGAGCCGTTTTTTCGGCGTGAATCTCTGTGACAGGACGCTTGGGATCATGGGTATGGGGCGTATTGGACAGGCTATTGCCCGCCGGGCTATTGGCTTTAGGATGCGGGTGATCTACCACAATCGTCGCCGGCTGGACCCGGCCCTCGAAGCCGAATGCCGGGCGACTCTCCGTACGAAGGAAGAGCTATTGCGGGAGGCTGACTTTATTGTTCTGGCCATGCCATTCTCTCCTGAGAACTATCATATTATCGGGGCAGCCGAGCTGGCAATGATGCTGCCATCGACCATGCTTTTTAATATTGCCCGGGGTGGTCTTATCGACGAGGCTGCGTTGGCCGGGGCGTTGCGTGAACAGCGGCTGGCGGGAGCGGGGCTTGACGTATTCGAAGGCGAGCCGGCCATTCATCCCGGATTGATGGGGCTTTCCAATGTGGTCCTTACTCCTCATATCGCAGGTGGTACAGCAGAAGCGCAGCATGGGCTGGCCAGCCTCGCAGCTGATAACCTTATCGCTGCCCTTGGATTGGGGCCGCAGGCGGGGCATCCGCCATCTGTGTTTAATCCGGAAGTACTGAAACGTTGAGCGGTGTAACCAATATTGGTGTTGTCTGTTGATGGATTGCGGTCGAAATTGCACCCTAAAAGATCAACAAAATGAAACCAGCAAGGTCTTTCTGGAAAAAAGCGCGTCTTGTTCTGCTCTTTCTCCTTATTATCGGCGTCGCTATTCAATTCATTCGCCCGCGGCTGGACAACCCGCCGGTGACAGGCGATCTGCAAGCTCCTGAAGAAGTAAAAGTCATTCTTCAGCGGGCATGTTATGATTGTCATTCCAATCAGACTAAGCTAGCCTGGTTCGACCTGCCGGCGCCTGCCTACTGGCTTGTCGTCGATGATGTAAAGAAGGGTAGGAAAGTGTTGAATTTTTCTGATATTAGCAACCTGCCTAAAGCACAGCAGGCCGCTAAGCTCTTCGAATCCATCTACCAGGTGGAACAGAATGCCATGCCGCTGAAAAATTATACTGCGCTTCATCATGGCGGGAAGATCTCTCCGGAAGAGATCGCCGTTCTGAAGAATTATTTACTAACGCTTGCTTACCATCCTAAACCCGACACGGCGAAGCAGCGATATCTTCTCGACCAATATGAGAAATGGATGAAGGCGGCTACCGTGGCTACGGAAGTAAAAGCAGAACATAACGGCATTGGGTATGCTGACCTGTCGGGTTTTGGCAACTGGAAGGCGGTGAGCACAACGGAACGTTATGACAATGGTACGCTGCGGGTAATTTTTGGGAATGACGTTGTCGTTAAGGCAGTTCATGAAGGACATACTAATCCCTGGCCGGATGGTGCAGTATTCGCCAAGGTAGCCTGGGATCAGATGCCCGACTCGTCCGGCTCCGGCGACATCCATGCTGGCGGCTTCAGACAGGTGGAATTCATGATCCGCGACACCAAAAAATACGATACTTCCTTTGGCTGGGGATTTGCCCGTTGGGTTGGCGGACTGGCTCTGAAGCCCTATGGGAAGGACGCGTCATTTGTTACGGAGTGTATGAACTGTCACAAGCCGATGGGGTATAACAATTATACGTTTACTATCCCTGTGGCGGATACGGTCGGCCTTTATGACCAGGCTGTTTCGATACCGGATGCTGTGGCATCGCGCCCGCTGACCGGCAAGGTCATCACGTCGTCGGTGAACACCCGGGATGGTACGATGTCGACTTTATACGGGAATGATATCGCAGTGCAGCGTGCAAGGGCTGGTCAGTCCTACCCGGCCGGCGCCATTGTTTCTCTCGTGACCTGGTCGCAAAGGGATGATCCGCATTGGTTTGGCGGCCGTATTCCAAAAGCCTTGCATTCGATCGAAGTGCTGAGCTATGATTCGGCTGCGACACCCTCTTATGTATATTATGAAGGGGAGACGCATGCGAAAAAGACGACGGCACCGGCAGAGATGCAGACGCGGATAAAATATATTACGGCTCAAAAAGCATCTGTGATGCCATGAATCAATATAACAAGCGCACATGACATTTGATTTTCGTTTACAGGTATTTCACACCGTGGCTCAGCGTCTCAACTTCACCCGGGCGGCAAAGGAGCTTTTTATCACGCAGCCGGCGGTGACCAGGCATATCCATGAGCTGGAACAGCATTTCAAGGTTAAGTTGTTTGAGCGGAATGGCACGAGGATCAAGCTGGCTCCGGCGGGGAGGCGGTTGTTACAGCATACGGGGGAGCTGTTTGCGGTATACCGGAATCTTGAATTCGACATGAGCAGTCTTACCCAGAGTTTTAGCGGGCGGCTCTTCCTGGGGGGCAGCATGACGACGGCACCATATATCATCCCGCCTATTCTGGCGGATTTCCATAGCCGTTATACCGAGGTGCAGGTGAGCCTCACCACCGGTAATACCCAGCAAATAGAGCAGGCGCTGGAGGGTCAGCAGATCGACCTGGGCATCGTGGAAGGGCATTCGCGTAATCCTTCCATTAAGTATACCGAGTTTATGAAGGATGAGATCGTGCTGGTCAGCAACCTGGCTCATCCGCTCGCTAAGAAACAAAGTATCCGGCCCGAGGAACTGACGCGGATCCCGCTGTTGCTGCGCGAACCCGGATCGGGGTCACTGGAGGTGCTTGCCCATGCTTTGAAGGGTGTGGGTATTAAGTTGTCGCAGCTGCAGAAGGAAATGCAGCTGAATAGTACGGAGATCATCAAGTCCTATCTGCAGCATGCGCCCTGTATGGCGTTCCTGTCTATTAATGCTGTGTTGAAGGAATTGCAGAATAATGAATTTACCCTTGTGGATGTGAAGGGGCTGAATATTGGGCGGAGTTTTTATTTTGCACGTTTGCAGGGGGAGGCGCAGGCGCTGCCGGAGCTGTTTATGAGGTTTGCGTTGCATTATAAGAAAAAGTGAGCCAGCTACTGTTTGACGATGCGGATGGTTTTTCTCTCCTGTTGGGATGTCAGTAAATAGAGTCCCGCGGGCAGACCGGACAGGTTCATCTCAACAGGTCCTGCGCCGCGTTTTATGAGCAATACCTGCCCTGAGATATTGGTCAGTTTCAGGAGATCGTTGGCCTTTACATTGGTTACGGTCAGCTTATCCGTCACCGGATTTGGATAGACGGTCATCATCGCCGCGCGAATTTTTACCGAAGCCGTATTGCTATAGGTCGACTTTCCGTCGATGTCTACCTGTTTGATCCTGTAATATAGGGTTCCGGGCGGAGCTGTCCGGTCGGTAAAACTGTAATCAGCCTCTGTTGTTTGCGGGAGAGCCGATATGGCAGAGTATGTCTTATCATCGGCGCTTCGTTCGACCACAAAGGCATTGTTGTTTTGCTGGCTTGCGATGGACCATTTAACAACAGCATAGCCACTGACCATGCTTGCGGTGACTGGTCCATTCCAGGTGACGGGAAGAACCACGGCCGAAGCGATGGTGATATCGTCCAGACCGAATGTACCTTGTGCGGTACCGGCAGAAGGCGTCAGCCTCAGCTCGTCGATATTATTAAAATTCGTGTTGGCAGAGACATCGACATTAACGATACTGCCTGTGCCGGTGCCGGGGATGACGGGGGAAGTAGCTGTGGCCCCGGTGACTGCTGCGCCAACCCTGTACCCTGCCACATTGATCGACAATCCGACAAAGGAAGCGGTCAGAACATGAAAGTTGAAATTGAGCAGCTTGAAGTTGCTGCCGTCGCTGGACTTTATCCTTGCCGACTGCCAGAAACCCGAACCTGCCGGCGTGGATATCAGGTTGAGATTGCCGACGGCGTTGGTGATGGCGCAATTGACAGCCGAAAATATGGTGAAGGTCCATCCATCGACTGTTCCTGATTTCGGAGATGCACCCGAGGCCGCGACAGGACCCACATTGCCGTTGAAGGTGGAGGTGCCGATCGCCGGCTGTGCGTTAGCGTAAAAAGAGGTGCTAAGCAGACAGGCCAGGACAAAAGAGGAGAGCCTAAGCATAGTGAGTAAGGTTTACTGTAAGTTAGCGAAGGAAAATGTTAATTGGATAATTTGTTTTACCCCGATCCCGTCAGGTTTTCAACGGGTCGCTGTATTTGGATTGGAACTCTCTGATAACATCCTGTTATCGGTCATTACTATTAGCGATTTCCCCCTTGGTTTTACTTAGTCGAACTTTGTGTCATAGAAACAATAGAAGAAACTATGGACACGATCAAACATTTCGACAAACACATCAAAATACGCGAGCTATTCTTTGCAGTCGCCATTTTTGCTTGTCTTACGCCCTGGGTAACACCACCGGTGGCGCTGCTGTTGGGGCTGGGGGTGGCTTTTTTTGTCGGACATCCTTTTCTGCACCTGAATCATAAGGCTACTCATATCCTTCTACAGATCTCCGTTGTGGGGCTGGGCTTTGGCATGAATTCCGCCAGCGCTGTAAAGGCGGGTAGGGAGGGGATCTTATTTACGGTGGCTTCTATTGTTGGTACGCTGACCGTTGGGTTGCTGATAGGACGGTTTTTTAAGATAGAGAAAAAGACTTCTTTGCTTATCGCCGGAGGGACAGCCATTTGCGGCGGCAGTGCGATTGCGGCTTTGTCTCCGGTGATCAGGGCGGAGGAGCGCCAGGTATCGGTGGCATTGGGGGTGGTATTTATCCTGAATTCTGTCGCGCTGTTCTTATTTCCTGTTATTGGTCATTTGCTGCATCTCAGTCAGTCGCAGTTTGGGTTATGGAGTGCTATTGCTATACATGACACGAGCTCGGTTGTCGGTGCGGCGGGCAGATATGGTCCCGAGGCGTTGCAGATCGCTACTACGGTTAAACTGGCGAGGGCGTTGTGGATCATCCCGGTGTCTTTATTGGCAGCGGTGTTTTTTAGGGGGGAAGGGGGGCGTAGTTGCGCCGGCGCCGGCGGCCCCGGGGCTTCGGCTGGTCGGGCGAAGATAAAAATACCCTGGTTTATTGGATTGTTTGTCCTTGCTATCCTGGTGAACACGTGGTTGCCGATGCCTGTTATAAGCCATGCGGTCGTTCGGGCTTCTCACGCCGGGTTGACGCTGACCTTGTTCCTGATCGGATCTGGGCTTACCCGTCAGGTGCTGAAGATTCCCGAGCAAAGCGAAGGGAACGAGCGAGTCGGAGCGAGGGACGACGCTCCGGCGAAGCTCGGTTTTAAGCCGATGTTGCAGGGGGTATTGTTATGGGTGTTGATATCATGTGTGACGCTTTGGGCGATAGTAAGCCTTGCGCGTTAAGGTTTGGTAAAAAGAATGAACCCCGGCTCTATGGGCCGGGGTTCTTTTAATAATGTCATCAACGACTAGTAGCGATAGTGTTCGGGTTTGAACGGACCAGCTTTCGGGATACCCAGGTATTCAGCCTGTGCGTCCGACAGTTCGTCGAGTTCTACACCGATCTTGGAGAGGTGCAAACGGGCTACCTTTTCATCGAGGTGTTTGGGCAGAACGTATACTTTGTTCTCGTATTTGTTTGTGTTTGTCCACAGCTCGATCTGGGCCAGTGTCTGGTTGGAGAAAGAGTTGCTCATTACGAAAGAGGGGTGACCTGTTGCGCAGCCGAGGTTAACCAGGCGGCCTTCTGCCAGGATGATCACTTCCTTTCCGTCGATGTTGTAGACGTCGACCTGGGGCTTAACGGTATCCTTTGTCTGACCGTAGTTTTTGTTCAGCCATGCCATGTCGATCTCGATGTCGAAGTGTCCGATGTTACAAACGATGGCTTTGTCTTTCATGGCACGGAAGTGTTTTTCCGTGATCAGGTCGCGGCAACCGGAAGCGGTGACGATGATGTCGGCTTCTTTTACGGCGTCAACCATCTTTTTTACTTCGAATCCGTCCATTGCGGCCTGGAGGGCGCAGATGGGGTCGATCTCTGTGACGATTACGCGGCAGCCTGCGCCCTGGAGAGAAGCGGCAGAACCTTTACCTACGTCACCATAACTTCCTACGACAGCAACTTTACCTGCCATCATTACGTCCGTGGCGCGACGGATAGCGTCTACCAGGGATTCTTTACAGCCGTATTTGTTATCGAACTTGGATTTTGTAACTGAGTCGTTTACGTTGATAGCGGGGATCGGCAGGGTGCCTTTTTCCATTCTCTCGTACAAGCGGTGAACACCGGTAGTAGTCTCTTCGCTCAGGCCCTTGATATGTTGTACCATTTCGGGGTATTTGTCGAATACCATGTTGGTCAGGTCACCACCGTCATCGAGGATCATGTTCAGGGGGCGATCGGTACTGCCGAAGAACAGGGTCTGTTCGATACACCAGTCAGCGTCTTCGAGGCTTTGACCTTTCCATGCAAATACACCGATGCCGGCAGCGGCGATGGCGGCGGCGGCCTGGTCCTGTGTAGAGAAGATGTTACAGCTGCTCCAGCGGACTTCGGCGCCCAGTGCAACCAGGGTCTCGATCAGCACGGCTGTCTGGATGGTCATATGCAGGCAACCTGCGATACGGGCTCCCTTCAGGGGCTGCTGTTTGCCATATTCGGCACGGATGGCCATAAGACCGGGCATTTCAGCTTCTGCAAGACGGATCTCTTTACGGCCCCATTCTGCCAGGCTCATATCTTTCACCTTATAAGGGAGCTTCAGGTCGATGCTCTGAGTTTTTGTTGACATGGAAATCTGATTTAATAAGTTTTGACAAAGGTAATTCTGTAGAACAAAATTATAGATATTCTTGCGAAATTTGGAAGAAAAACATATTTTAAGGTAATTTTATAGAACAAAATGCAAGGAAGCCATGGAAAAAGACCCCCAAAAAGAAAAACTGGCTAATCAGCCCGTCGAGCTGGACGAAAAGGACAAGGCCATATTGCGCTTGTTGCAGGACAATGCCAAGATCACTGTCAGGGAGATTGCCGCCCAGATACATCTCAGCACGACGCCTGTACACGAGCGGATCCGGCGGCTGGAGGAGACCGGGGTCATCCGGCAGTATGCGACCCTGCTGGATCATTCGAAGGTGAGGCGGGGTCTGCTGGCCATCTGTTATGTATCGCTGAAGGAGCATAATAAAAAGTCGGGAGCGCGTTTCATCAAGACGGTACATGAGATCCCTGAGATCACGGAATGTTTTATCATCTCCGGAGAATTTGACTTTCTGCTCAAAGTGGCGGTGGAGAACATGGATGCGTATTATGATTTTCATGTGAACAAGCTGGGGCAGGTGGAGAATATCGGGCATGTGCAAAGCACGTTTGTGATGGGTGTGGTAAAGCAGACGCATCAGTTAATATTGTAAGAGGGCGCTGGCGCCGCTGCTGTGTTTTTTTGAAGTTTTGTAACATTTGATCACTTCGTGTATCCAAAGGGTAAATAAAAGATATGAAAACGATAAAATGGACCTTGCTATTTCTCTGTTGTCTCGGTTTGACCCGTCTGGCAGCGCAGCCGACCTTCCAGGTAAGAAAAGAAGGTGCTGGCAAGCGAGCGATCGTGTTTATCCCTGGTTTTGCCTGTTCGGGCGATGTTTGGGAAGAAACGGTGAAAGAGTATAAGAATGACTATACCTGTTATATCCTGACCATGCCCGGGTTTGCGGGTGTAAAGCCGGATGTGGATCCGGACCTGAAAAAATGGGTGGCGCAAATTGCCGGGTTTATAAAAGAGCATCAACTTGAAAAGCCAATTATCGTCGGACATAGTCTGGGGGGCGGTATGGCTCTGCTACTGGCATCGAGATACCCCGATCTGGTGGGCAGGATCGTTGTTGTAGATGTCTTACCTTGTCTGAGTGCCGTTATGAACCCTGGTTTCAGGTCCGATCCGAATCCGGACTGCAGCATGCTTGTTGGTCGTTTTACCAAGCTGGACGATGGGGCCTTTGTTCAAATGCAGCAACAGTCAATGAGGGGTTTGCTAGCCGATACGACTAAGACAGCGGAGGTCATTCACTGGGGAGTCACGTCGAATCGTCAGACGCTGGGGCGCATCTTTTGCCAGTTCTCCAATATGGACCTTCGGGATAGCCTGGGCACTATCACCTGTCCTGCTATGATCCTGCTGGAAGCTCCCTTTGTCCGCATGAAACCTGCTGTCGAAGCGCAATATCAGGGCTTGCATACCGCAACCTTGTCCTATGCCACAAAGGGTCTGCATTTTATTATGTTCGATGACAGGCAATGGTATATGGACCACCTGGCCCAATTTATAAAGCAATAGGATGGTGTTTGAAGAAATCTACCGGGAATACTGGGATAAGATCTACCGTCTCTGCCAGGGATATGCTAACGACAGGGACTGGGCGAAGGATATGACACAGGAGACCTTTGTTATTGTATGGCAGCAATTGCCGCATTTCAGACAGGAGTCTTCTGTCGGCACCTGGATCTTCCGGATCGCTTGTAACAATTGTCTGCGGCAGATCGAAAAGGAAAATCGTTTCCCCCGAAAGGAGCTTCCTGCCGATGTCTCCGACCGGCCTGATCCCGACTATAGCCAGGAGCTGTTATTTCTTCAAAAATGTATTGCTGAGCTGGGAGAAACGGACCGGCTGCTGATCGGCCTGGAACTGGAGAATGTTCCACAGGCTCAGATCGCGGTCATCCTTGGTCTGTCCGAAGCCAATACGCGGGTCAGGCTTCATCGGATAAAGGATAAAATAAAACAGAAATTCAAGTCGTATGAGTATAATAGATGATGAATTGAGCGGGATATGGCTTCGTCAGCTTGTGCCGGCAGCGCCTCCTGAGCAGCAGATACTGGCGGATGCTGTTGCGGTGAAAAGAAAGGTCTACCGTAAGTTTGGTCTTGCGGCGTTGAGTCTGCTTGCTACACTGGTATTCATTAATTTGATTGTATACTCGATCCATACAAAACAGGTCACTACCGTCATAGGTATAGCTTTGATAAATCTGGGTATCTTGTTTTACCTGGCTGCATCGGGGGATGTCATCATTTTATGGATGAAAAAAATAGGGCAGGATCTATCAGTAAAGGATAGTCTTGATGAAATGGTATCCCTAAAAAAGCGGCAGCAATTCCTGTGCGGGCGACTGCTGGGAGTGTATTTTATTTTGTTGTTTTCCGGGCTGATGCTGTACTGCTGGGAGTTTGCCCGGCGAATGTCCCTTGTCTATGGCATCGGCGTATATGTCTTAACAATAGGTTGGGTGTTGTTTGCCTGGTTCTATCTTCGCCCGCGTACCATTAAGAAACACCAGGAGCCGGTGGATGCGATGATCCGGGAAATGGAGAGAGTGTCGGGCCAATTCCTCGTTAATTCGTAACTTGTGCCGGAATCTTTTTAGAAATTGCAAACCCGGTCAATATGTTCACTTACGACACCGTAACGCAAGCCGTTAATGGCCTCAAACAAAGAGGATATACCATCGATTTTAACCTGGAAGCCGACAGGATCAGCTGTACCAAAACGCCTCTCGTTCTGAGTCCGGCTGATTTTGAGATTACGGAGTTTTACCGTTTTGAGGGTGACAGTGACCCTGCTGATGAAGCCGTGGTTTATGCTATTGAATCAAAAGGCGGTCAAAAGGGTTTGCTTGTTACAGGTTTTGGCATTAGTGCGGAAGGGATAGGCGAGCAGATGATCGAAAAACTGGGGGTAAAAAGATGATTACTATTCGTCCTGCGCGGGAGGCAGATATCCCTGCGATCTCCGAGATTTACAATCACATTATTCTCAATACGACGGCGGTCTATCAGTACGAGGCGCAGACGCTGGAAATGCGTAAGGCCTGGTATGAGGCCAAAATTAAGGATGGTTATCCGGTCTTTGTTGCAGAGGACGGGGACGCGGTAGTCGGGCTTAGTTCCTACGGCCCTTTTCGGGCCTGGGCTGCCTACAAGTACACTGTTGAAAACTCTGTATATGTGGCGGAGGGGCAGCGGGGTAAGGGGATTGGCAAGCTGCTGATCCAGCCGCTGATAGATTCGGCGCGTGGGAAGGGGTTACATGCTATTATTGCGGGCATTGATGCGACGAATAATGCGAGTGTTAAGTTGCATGAGTCTTTTGGGTTTGTGGAGGTGGCGCATTTTAGGGAGGTGGGGTATAAGTTTGGGAGGTGGTTGGATTTGAAATTTTTGGAATTGGTTTTAGAGACGCCAGCGAACCCGGTGGGGGGCTAACGCTCCAGCCTGCTGACAGGCGCAAATACTTCATAGCCTGCGGCTTTGAATTTCTTCGATGCTTCATCACTTATGGCGCCGAGCACAAAAAATTTCTGAATTTCTGTGACTTCGAACCATGCCGTCAGCGTCTGTCCGGCGATCTCTTTATGCCGGGCAAATGCTTCTTCGTCCACATAGCGTTCGTACATGCACCAGGTGCCGTCGCTATTCTTATAAACATTGAATATGAGGGTTCCGGGGTCGCGTTCCGTCGTGGTCGCGAGCAGCTGTTCCAGTACTTTTTCGAATTGTTCCAGCTTTCCTTCTTTCACTTTAAAGGTGAAGACGAGTTCGAGGGTTTTGTTCTCTGATGCCGGGTTATTCATTTCTGTTAAATTTGATTGTCTAATAATTTTCCTTCACCAATTTCGCCACCACCTTATCGATTGGCAGCGTCACGCTCTCTTCGCTAAAACTATCCCAGTCGATAAACCGAAAGGTCTCGGTCTCCTTTTTCTCTGCATACACTTTTAGTTCCCGTTCGTCGAAGTCGAAGGGTTTGGTCCGCAAGGGGGCTTTGATGGGCTCCAGCGCCCGGACGAAATAATAAATGGAAATGATCTGATGTTCGGGGTTGAATGCCGACATCTGGAAAAAATCGGTCGTGTACAGGTGACCGGTGACTTCGACGTCAAGGTCCATCTCTTCCTTAAATTCCCTTTTCAGGCAATCTCTTGTGCCCTCGCCGAATTCCAGTCCGCCGCCGGGGAATTTTGTGTAATAGTGACCGCGGATATATTCATCGCTGACAAGGACCTGTTTGGTCTCTCCAAGGAGAAGTCCGTATACTCGCAGGTTGAACATATTAAAACCATTTCTTTTTCATAAAATACCAGCTAATAATAATGGATATGCCTATAGACAGAACTATAGGAATATAAAATGCATAGTGTGAGTTGGCATAGGGGATAGGTACGTTCATGCCATAGATGCCGGTTACAAGGGCCGGCAGGGACAAAATGATCGTAATGGACGTCAGCCGCTTCAACACGTTGTTCATATTGTTGTTGATGATGCTGGCAAAAGCATCGAGGGTGCTACTGAGGATATTGGTATATATATTGGCCATTTCAAGGGCCTGGGACATATCTACCGCCAGGTCATCGAGGATCTCCTTTTCTTCATCAATGAGTCCTAAGAAATTAGTGCGGGCGAGCTTGAGCAGGAGCATCTCGTTGGATCGGAGTGCTGTTATGAAATAGACCATACTTTTTTGTATCTTCATCAGCTCGAGCAATTCCTCGTTGCGATTTGATGCATAGAGTTTCTGCTCCATCAGGTTGCGGCGCTGGTTGATTTCCTTCAGGTATTCCATAAAGGTCTGTGTAATCTTTTCGAAGATCTTCAGAACCATCATGTTCTTTTTATCGGGATGTCTGTTCTGGAAGGTGTTGAGGAATTTTTTTATGGCGCCGTTCTCGAAGGAGTTGACGGTGACGATCTGGGTATGGGTAAGGATGATACAGATCGGGATCGTGATGTAATAAGCGTCGCTTTCGTTGAAGGAATTGTTTTCAGTGGGCGTTTTGATCACGATCAGTTTTACATTGTCTTCTTCATCGAAACGGGCGCGTTCGTCGATGTCCAGTGAGTCGGTAAGAAAATCGAGGGGGATGTCCAGTTCGTCGGACAGGTTGGAGAATTCCTGCTGCTTCAGGGGCGGGAGTATATTCACCCAGGCGCCGTCTGCGGCGTTGTCGACCTCGATGGTTTGATGGTTGATGTTCCTGAAAAACTGGATCATGAGTTAGTTGAGGGGGTATGGTGGACTAATTTTCGATGCTTCCTTCGAATACCTTTACAGCAGGTCCGCAGAGCCAAATATTTTCATAGGTGTTGCCGTTGGTGCGATCGAACCTCACGGTCAGTTTTCCTCCCTTGGTGATCACCTTGACATAGTTGTAACCTACTTCGTTGTGATATGAGGCCAGGGCGCTGGCTGTGACGCCGGTACCGCAGGACAGGGTCTCGTCTTCGACACCTCTCTCGTAGGTGCGAACGATAATTTCGTCGGGGCGTTTTTGCTCTACGAAGTTGACGTTGATGCCTTCTTTTGCGAAATGGCTGTTATAGCGGATGTCCATGCCTTTGTGGAAAACGTCGAGGTCCATCACGTCCGTGACCATTTTCACATAGTGGGGGGAGCCGGTGTCGAGGAGAAAGTCGCCGTGATAATCGGTGATATCTTTTACATCCTTCATTTTAAGGCTGACGGTACCGTCCACGTCGATCTCGGCGAGATGGGGTCCGTCTATGGCCAGGAAATTATATTCCGGCTTGCGGATGCCCAGGTCGTATGCAAATTTTACCAGGCAGCGTCCTCCGTTGCCACACATCGAGCTTTCGCGGCCATCTGAGTTATAATATTTCATTTCAAAGTCATAGGCGGGATTGGGGTTGAGCAGCATGAGTCCATCGGCCCCTATGCCAAAACGCCTGTCACAAAGAAAGCGGACCTTTTCCATCGTCAGTGCGGTATAGCTCCAGTTGCGGTTGTCCAAGATTATGAAATCATTTCCTGTCCCCTGGTACTTAAAAAAGTTCATCTTGTTCATATATGAGTCAAAATTAGCCCTAAATCATGAATCGTCCTAGCATCTGGTTGACGGTTGGGCGGTGGCGGCGCCGGCGGCCGGTCGCTTTTGCCCGGGGCGCCAGTTGTGCCGGCTCCCGGGAATCGATGGCTGCTTCGGGTCTGGCCGGGTGCCCTTGATCTGGCTGTGCTGTGCGTTTACAATCCTTCGACGATGCGCAGGGTCTCCCGGATCAGACCTTCTACGGCGGCGTTGCCATCTTTGGAAACTTGTTTTGTCACCCGGTTGGCGACTATTGCGCTGAGGCTAAGGCAGGAATGTCCCAGCATCCGGCCCAGACCGTAGATGCCGGCCGTTTCCATTTCGAAATTAGTGATGCGGTGGGGACCATAGGAAAAGCCGGTGAGGCGATCGATCAGTTCGGGCTGACTGAGGCCGAGTCTGAGGACCCTGCCTTGCGGGCCATAAAACCCAGGGCAGGTAACCGTGATGCCATGGTGGAACCCTTCGGTGAAATGGCGGAGCAGCGAGGCGCTGGCGCCGCTGATATAGGGTTGAGCGAGGCGGTGGTGCAGCTGAGTTTGGGTGGCGAAGGAATGCAGGAGTTGTTTTTCCTCTTCGTTCTCTTCGTGCCGGTAGAAATTGAGGAGATTGTCGATGCCAAGGCCATGGGTCGAGGCTACCCAGCTGTCTACGGGTATATTTTCCTGTAAGGAGCCGGAGGTGCCCATGCGGATGATGGTGAGCTGGGTCAGTTGTGGTTTGACGGTACGGGTAGTAAAGTCGATGTTGACTAGCGCATCCAGCTCGTTGAGGACGATGTCGATATTGTCGGTTCCGATGCCGGTGGAGACTACTGTGAGGCGTTTGGGGCCGAGGTATCCGGTATGGGCGACAAATTCCCGGTGTTGGGCTTTAAACTCGATCTTATCGAAATATTTGCTAACCAGGGCTACCCGGTCGGGGTCTCCGACGGTCAATACAGTAGGGGCGAGCTCTTCGGGGCGGAGGTCGAGGTGATAAACGGCTCCGCGAGTATTGATAATAAGTTCACTTTCAGCGATTGCTTGCATAAATTGCGCGTTTTTTTTTCCAACTTGTTCAAAATTATCTTAATTTTGCACCTGCCCAAAAAAATACGGATCTTTCGGGTCTGAATTTAGAAGGCAGTGATTTTTAAGTGGTTTCGTGGCCGAGTGGCTAGGCAGAGGTCTGCAAAACCTTCTACAGCGGTTCGAATCCGCTCGAAACCTCGGACTTTGGCGGATAAGATGGAATAGGTTCCATTTTATCCGCTTTTTTGTTTTGGGGGAGGTTGCGCCCGGACGGTGAATTGTATGATTTTACCGAAGATTCTTTGTTCGATGGCCGATACTTTCTTTTCTTTCCTTTTCGTTTTTAGGTAGGCCGTATTTTAACGGACAAAGCGTAATTTGATCCCGATTCGATCAACGGGCCATTGGTTTTCCAAACCACACATAAATAGATTCTGACGATGAATATACAAAAGACGATCACTATCGCGTCCGGGAGTAAAAGTCCATTAGTTGTAAACCGATTGGGGTACGGCACGATGCGGCTTACCGGCGAGGGCATATATGGCGAGCCGCCGAACAGGCCAGAAGCCTTGCAAATACTGAAACGGGCAGTAGAATTCGGCGTCAATTTTTTGGACACTGCCGACTACTATGGCGAAGATGTCACCAACCGGCTGATCGCGGAAGCTTTATATCCCTATCCGGCCGATCTGGTGATTTGCACGAAGGTGGGCGGCGCCCGCAAGCCGGATAAAAGCTGGATACCCTTTAACAAGCCCGAAAATTTGCGCACAAGTATTGAAAACAACCTGCGGACACTAAAGATCGAACAGGTGACGCTGGTACATTTCAGAGCTATGGGCGATCCCACGAGTTTTGAAGCGGGTCTGGAAGCCATGTTCAAAATGCAGGAAGAGGGTAAGATATTACATGTCGGCGTCAGCAATGTGTCTGTCAAAAACCTGGAGACGGCGTTAAAGATGGGTAGTATCGCGACTGTTGAGAACATGTATGGCCACGCCCAGCGGACCTCGGTTAACCAGGCATATGGAGAAACACACGGCGGTGGTGAGGTCCTGGAGATCTGTGAACGAATGGGCATTCCCCTCATTCCATTTTTTTCGCTGGTACACGGGATTGCAAAAAAGGATAGAAGGATAGCGGAGCTTGCTCAAAAATATTCCGTTTCTGAAGCGCAGGTCAACATCGCCTGGTTATTGCATAAATCACAATGGATCCTGCCAATACCCGGAACGTCTTCACTGAAGCATTTTGAGGAAAACCTTAAGGCAGCGGATATCGCGCTCAGTGAGGAAGATATGCGCTACCTGGAATAATGTCGCTGAAAGAGTAGTGTAAACAGCGAAATTTGCCCACAGCCGGAGGCCTGGTTATCAGGTCCCATTCCGCCAGGGTTCTATTGAACTACAATTTTTCTGAGCATTCCAGCCGAGAAGTCCAGGACATAGATAGTTCCATTCTTGTCTACCGCGATACCATTCGGGTTTCCAAAAAGAGAATAAAAGCCTATCCCATCGGTGGATACGGAAGGAGTCAGAACGTACAGTAACTGTATCAAGCCCGAACCCATCCGTATGGGACAAAATATCGCAAAATAGTGAGCGTCATCCAGTTAACAGGATGGCACATTTTTTAGAAGAGTGGGGTGGGTGTTTTACTCAAAAACGGAAAGTTGCCTATGTTTAAAAATTACTTCAAAACAGCATGGAGAAATCTGGTTAAAAACAAGATTTACTCAACAATTAACATTCTTGGTCTCGCTGCCGGCATGGCTGTAGCCATGTTGATTGCTTTTTGGATATGGGATGAACTGACCTTTGATAAATATCATACGAACCACGGGCAGCTTGCCCAGGTGATGACCACGTTTACCGGCGACGATGGGAAGATGGGAACCGGCCAGGCGGTTTGTATGCCGATTGGAGAGGAATTGCGCACCAAATACGGCAGTGATTTCAAAAATATCTCAATGGCCTCATGGAATTTTGGCCATGTACTGACCATAGGGGACAAAAAAATTGTGTCCACCGGGATGTGGGTAGAATCGAATTTTCCTGCAATGTTTTCCTGCAGGACGCTGAAGGGAAGTATCAATGTCTTGTCTGACCCATCTACTATTTTAATTAATGCATCTCTTGCAAAAACATTGTTCGGTGATGCCGACCCCATCAATAGAATGATAAGAGTCGATAACCAGGAAAATTATAAAGTTGCCGGGGTATTTGAAGATTTTCCACACAACACGACTTTGAACGACGTGAAATTATTGCTGCCCTGGAAAAAATATATCACGACAGAGAAATGGTTAAAGGAGGCGGCAGGACAATGGAACAATCATTCATGGCAGGCATTTGTGCAAATGGCCGATAACATCAATATAGATAAGGAGACCGAAAGGATAAAGGATGTTGTGATGGTGCATAAGAATGTAAAGACCGATGGCAAGGAACAAGCTGTTTTATTCCCTATGGATAAATGGCGCTTGTACAGCGATTTTAAAGACGGCAAAGCAGCAGGTGGCCGTATACAGTTTATATGGTTGTTTTCAATAATAGGCGCATTCGTATTAATGCTTGCTTGCATCAATTTTATGAATCTCGCAACAGCACGAAGTGAGAAACGCGCAAAAGAGGTGGGTATCCGTAAAACACTTGGTTCGGTTCGTCAGCAATTGATCGGTCAGTTTTTAAGCGAATCCGTTTTGGTGGCATTTATGTCGTTTGTATTTTCCATAATTTTTGTTGTACTATTATTACCGTTGTTTAATAAGCTTGCTGACAAAAGTATCCAACTGCCTTGGAGCAGCGCTCTGTTCTGGGTAGTTGCCCTGGCATTTACTTTTATCACGGGAATAATTTCCGGCAGTTATCCCGCGTTGTTTTTATCGAGGTTTGAACCTATAAAAGTATTGAAGGGAACATTTCGTGTCGGCAGATTTGCTTCCTTGCCGCGAAGGATTTTAGTTGTTGTTCAATTTACTTTTTCCATTGCATTGATCATCGGGACCATCATCGTATTCAATCAGATCCAATTTGCGAAAGACAGACCTGTGAATTATAGTAGCGAAGGACTTATAACCGTGCCGATATCGACACCTGAGTTGAGCAGCCACTATGATGCGATCAAGTCAGATCTGCTTGCGACGGATGTTGTAGAGAACGTGGCGACATCTTCAAGCCCGACTACCGACGTTTATTCCAACCAGATTGGGTTTAACTGGCAGGGGAAGGATCCGAATACATTGCCAAGTTTCGGGATCATTGCCGTCTCAGAAGACTTTGGCAAAACAATCGGCTGGCGTATCAAGGAAGGAAGAGATTTCTCCAAAGAATTTGCAAGGGATAGCCTGGCAATGGTCTTAAATGAATCCGCTGTAAAACAAGTTGGGGTGAAGCGTGATATTGTCGGCCAAGTAATCGAGTTCAATGATAAAAAATATACGGTGATAGGTGTGATAAAAGATATGATAATGGAATCCCCATATAGTCCGGTGACACCTACTGTCTTTTTATGCGACCGCAATTGGCGGAGTATTATAGACATTGCTATAAAACATGGTGCTCCCGTAAAAACTGCTTTAAGCAAGATGGAAACAGTGTTTAAGAAACATAATCCGTCAGCGCCATTTGATTATTCCTTTAATGACGAGGATTATGCAAAGAAATTTGATGCTGAAGCACGTGTCGGCAAGCTCGCGACATTTTTCACCATACTGGCCATCTTTATCTCCTGCCTTGGATTATTTGGCCTGGCCTCATTTGTTGCAGAACAGCGTAAAAAGGAAATTGGCGTACGTAAAGTTTTGGGCGCATCCACTTATAACCTGTGGCAAATGCTTTCGAAAGAATTTGCATTGCTCATAATTATATCAAGCTTTATCGCCATTCCTCTGGCATGGTATTATTTGCATCAATGGCTATTGCAATACGAGTACAGGGCTCCAATATCCTTTTGGATATTTATTTTAGCAGGCGTTGGAGCGCTGGCCATAACACTGTTAACGGTAAGCTTCCAGGCGATAAAAGCGGCGTTGGCAAATCCTGTGAAAAGTTTGAGAGCGGACTAGCCGGTAAGCCGGCCAAAACGCATAGGTCGCGACGGCGCGTGGATTAGTTTCTAAAATGCCGGACCAGCGCCTCTGCAACTGCGCTGGGAGCTTCCCGTGTCGGGAAATGTCCGATATCTTCCAGCGTCAGTAATTCGTAGCCGCCGGTGAAGCTATGGTCCATTTCTTCGAAGGAGGAAGGAGGATCACAGCTATCCGCCCCACCATTGATGACCAGTGTGGGTGTCTTTAGCTGGGCTATACCGGTCATACGATGTTGCAGGTTATCATATCGATGATCCACTGTTTCCGGAAGAAAACGACTACGGTAGCCGTTCAATGTTATTGAAGCCCAATCAGGGTTCCCGAAACTCCCTGACGTCATTTGAAATTCCTCATCCTTGTACCAGCCTGCGGGACTCCAGGTGTCCCATTGTATCTTCGAAAATCCGACCGGATCTCTTCTTACTGCGGCGGCACCGCCGTCAGTACACATGAACCACATGTACCAGAAAAGACGGGCCTGTGGGAATGAGGGGATAGGGAATTCTCCCCTCGGCTGAAAGGCCAGCGACATAGCTGCGATCTTGCCGACCCTCGATGGAAATAAGGCTGCCAGCAGATAGGCGGCACGTGCGCCCCAGTCGTGCCCTGCCGCAAAAAAGGTCGGTATGCCCAGCGCATCGGCCAGGTCGATGGTGTCCTGCGCCAATGCTATCCCGCGGCCATCCCGGACTGTCTCCTTTGCCAGGAACCGGGTAGGTCCAAAACCGCGCAAATAGGGAATGATGGTCCGGAAGCCGGCTGCGTTCAAGACAGGAGCGACTTCACCCCATGCCCGGATGTCGTCGGGCCAGCCGTGCAAAAGAAAGATGACGGGTCCCTTGCTGGGACCTACGTCGAGAAATGATATTTCGAGAAGGGATGTTTTTATGGCGAGCATGCCTAAGGCGATCCAATATTCGTGCCGGGCCCGCGGAAGGGAAGATATGGGGCGATCTGGTGCCATCATGCTTAAAAGTCGTAGATTTATACAGCAACCACTCGTTTATGAGAACCCGGGTCCAACACTTTTACGTGTTTTCCATTGCTGTATTGCTTTTCTATACAGCGCACGCACAATCCCCGTGGATCGACTCAATAAAAAAAGTGGTAGCGCTGCAAAAGGCAGATACCAACAAGCTAATCAATCTCCTTGGATTAAGCGGCGCCTATAGGTCCTTTCTTCCCGATTCCAGCATCGTTTATGCACAAAAAGGCCTGATCCTCGCGGAAAAGCTGCAGGATGAGATGGGACTGTTCAACTCGGAAGTCAATTTAAGCCGGGCATTGATGGTCGCCGGAAATTATCCTCTTGAACTCGAATATTGCTTTAAAGCCCTTTCGCTGGCGAATAGGATGGGTACTCCTGCTGAAATTGCCTATGCCAATCTGATGTTGTCCGACTGTTACTACAACCTGGGGGACTATGCGACCAGCTTAAATTATATCCGTAAAGTGGCCATCACCGTTGGAAAATTATATCCTGATGCCATGTACCAGGTATGGACCAATCTGTCCCGGATATTTGGCGGTCTGCGCCAACCCGACTCGGCGGTAATATACGCGCTAAAAGCCTATGAAGGGATGAAAAAAGACCCGTGCCTGAGCCAAAATTCCTATGAATTCCAGCTTAAGCTATGCTTACTATCTCCCATAATTGGAGATGCTTTTGCAGGCAAGGCCTGGTATGATTCGGCGCTGTGCCATTACCGCCTGGGCTTATCTATCTCCGGCTGGACCTACCAGCAAACTGACATGATTGACAATTACAACGGTATTGCTGGTGTCTATAAGAATATGGGCCGACTGGATTCTGCAGCCTGGTATGCTGAACGGGTATTATCGGAAAAGATAACAAAAACCTATCCTGCCGGCTTGCTTAAAGCCGCGAACATGCTTGCAGCTATTTATGAATCGAAGAATAATGCAGACAGCACATTGAAGTACGAACGAATGGCTATTCGTCTAAAAGACAGCTTATTCAACCGTGAGAAAACGATCACCATTCAAAACCTTACCTACCGCGAACAGGAAAAGCAAAAAGAGATAGAAGCTTCAAGGATACAAGTGCAAAACCGCTTTAAGCTCTATTTGTTATTGGCAGGCCTTGGAGCAATTGCCGTGATAGCCGCCATCCAGCTGAAGAACCGCCGGCAGAAACAATTGCAAAAAATACGGAATAGCATAGCGGACGACTTGCACGACGATATCGGATCTACCCTGAGCAGCATCAGCATTTTGAACGAACTCGCCAAACAGCGGTCTCCGGAAGCATTACCCTTGCTGGCCAGCATTGGAGAAAGCACCCTTGCCCTACAGGAGAACATGAGTGATATCGTTTGGGCTGTTAACCCCCAAAACGACCATTTTGAGAATATCCTTCAGCGCATGAACCAGTTTGCCGCCGAAATACTGGATGCAAAGAATATTGAGCTGGATTTCGTCAGCGCTATTTCAACTTACACTTCAAAATTATCGATGAGCCAACGAAAGAATTTCTATCTTTTTTTCAAGGAAGCTATCAATAATGCGGCAAAATATTCCGGTGCAAAAAAGGTAAACGTGTCTATTGCTCAAAAGGATCACCACATCGAAATGAGCATCAGCGATAATGGCAATGGCTTTGATCCCGAAAAGACGGTGAACGGCAATGGCATGACCACCCTGAAGAAACGGGCTGCGGAACTGAACGCTGATTTCAGCATCAGGTCCTGTTTAAATGCCGGGACAGCCATACGGGTCAGATTTAAGATCACATGAATTGGTGATAGACCTTCCCGCAAATAAATCATTTCTTTATAGATCAGAAGAGGTCTTGTTCATGGAAATAAAAGTAGCCATATTTGAAGATAACAAGCCCCTTCGGGAAAGCTTGCAGCAATTGATCAACAACGCCGAGGGAATGGCATGCACCGGCGCTTTCCCCGATGCGAACAAACTGATCCGGAATATGCAGCTTTCCAATCCGGATGTGGTCATGATGGATATCAATATGCCGGGACTGTCCGGCATAGAAGCGGTACAGATCATCAAAGAAAAATTTCCGCAGGTGCATATCATCATGGAAACGGTATTTGAAGACAACGACAAGATCTTTGCAGCGATCTGTGCCGGCGCCTCCGGCTACCTGCTTAAGAAAACAACCCCGCCAAGAATGGTCGACGCCATCCGGGAAATTTACCTGGGCGGATCGCCTATGACCGCCTCTGTTGCTGCCAGGGTTTTGCAAATGTTCCGTTTACAAAACAAAACCGACAAAAGCGAATTCATCGATCTGACGGAACGCGAGAAGGAGATTCTGGCCCTGCTCGTGAAAGGAAAATCTTATAAGGCGGTTGCCGCAGGCTGCTATATCTCGATCGATACGGTCAGCACCCATGTCCGGCATATCTATGAAAAGCTCCACGTTCATTCCAAAAGCGAAGCCGTCGCGAAAGCTATCCTTCAAAAATTGATTTAACGGGGCACTATAAAATCACCAGTTCCTGTGATATGCAAAACTCGCTGGGGGGAGTAATTTTATAGAAAAGAAAATTATCATGCCCCGTAAGACCTTTTTACTGCTCTTTTTAATATTGGCGACTATAGCGGTGGTCTTTTTTTTTAACAAAAAAAAGACCAATGAAAATTTTAAAGTTCGGCCTTTGACCGATATTCATTATGAACGCACTGCCGAACGACTAAAAAGAGGGGAGTACATGGCAAACGGCATATTGCAATGTTTTACCTGCCATTCCCCGCGAAATTGGGATGCTCCGGGTGCACCGCCGATCGAAACAAAGAAAGGCAGCGGCGGAACGATCCTTTCTGAAGACAGCACGACACGCATCATTGCACCCAATATAACACCCGACAAGGAGACAGGGGCCGGGACCTGGACGGACGATATGCTTGCCCGCGCGATCCGCGAGGGCGCCGGCCACGACGGCAGGGCGCTGACCTGGCAGATGCCCCATTTTACATTCAGAGAAGTTTCGGACGAGGACCTGGCCTCCGTTATCGTGTATTTGCGTTCGATCCCGGCGGTTCGTAATGTTGTGCTGCCAACGAAATTGTCCGCAGCCGACCGAATAGGTATGGAAAAAGCGCTGATGCCAATTACAGAGCCGGTTTTGGCCCCCGACCTATCCGATAATATCAAGCGTGGCAGATACCTTGTGCGGATCGGCGAGTGTGTCGGCTGCCATACTTCACATTCCGAGTACAACCCCGGTATATTTGGCGGAGGAAATCATATTGAGCGTTTTGGGCGTCTGGTATTCAGTGCCAATATTACGGCCGACTCTTCCGGCATCCCATATGGACCCGAAGGTTTTATCTTTGTTTTGCGCACCGGCAAGGGCGGTCTGCTCAGCCCTATCATGCCCTGGACGGCTTACAGAAATATGACGGATGACGATCTGAAGGCAATATATGCCTATCTGCGAACCATTCCCCCCGCCGTACATCATGTCAGTAGCCAGCCCCCCTTCACGCATTGCGCGATCTGTGGCCTTGAGCATGGCCTTGGTTATAAAAACAAACTGGAAAAACCCGCCCGGATAAAAATGGACCCCACAATATACGATCGGTATACGGGCACCTACTTCAATGCAGAACGTCAAGCCACGTTTACCATATTAAAAGAGGGGGACAAACTTTACGGAAAACGATGGGAGACGGCGCAAAAAACCGAATTGATCCCACAGTCGGAACTGTATTTCCTGGCGCCGGGATGGGAACTTCCCATCAGCTTTAATAAAGAGAAGGACGGCCGGATAACCGGGTTGACCGAGGCTACCGATTATGGGATGGTACTCAAAAAGATCAATTGAAATTCATTTTACCACTGCCTTTTTGCGCGTCTTTCGCTCCCGCCGCTCTTGCGGGGTTTGTGAGTCGTTGGCCGGCAGCATATTATTAGTCTATTAACTTTTCCCTTCAGTGTCGCTGGAATGCGTTTCATCTATTTATTTTACAGGCCGATAAATTAAATAGTTGCAGGACGGAATGGATCAGAAGGATATCATATTGATCGAGAGGCTCAGAAAAGGGGATATGCAGGCTTTTGAACATTTGTTCAAAGCCTATTATGAGAAGTTGTGTCTTTTCGCGGCCCGGTTCACAGACGACATATATGCCGCCGAGGAGATCGTCGCCGACACTTATGCTCTCCTCTGGGAGAAGCGGGAAACGATCCTGATCAATCTTTCCTTCCGGCCCTATATTTACCGTGCCGTTCAAAACCGCTGCCTCAATTACCTCAAGCACAGGCATGTCGAAAAGGAATATATCGACTATATTCTCAAGACCCATCTCCCCTCTCATGACTACCATGATCCCGCCAGGGAGGAGGCGCTGGAAAAAGAGGTTGAAGAAGCGATAGAAGGTCTGCCGGAGAAATGCCGGGAGATCTTCAAGCTCAGCCGTTTTCATCAGCTCCGGTACAATGAGATCGCCCATCGGCTTGGCATTTCGTCAAAGACGGTCGAACGCCAGATCTCGATCGCCCTCGAAAAGTTGCGTTGTCATCTGAAGCACCTGGTTGCTTCGGCGTGATCCTGCGCGCTGCTGCGTGGTCCTGGTGCTTCAGCGGTGTGCTGCTGCCCTGCCCAGAAAAAATCTTTCCATCTCTTTGAGGGTAAATCTGCTTTCGGTTGTCATAGGGACCACTCAATCTATGAACGAAGAAATAAAACCCCTGGTCATCAAATATATTACGGGCAACGCCGATGCGTCCGAACAGGAATACGTGCGTCAATGGATCGGCGAAAGCCAGGACAATATGGACTATTATATCAGTCTCAGGGAGACCTGGCAGGACGCGCTCCATCATCCGGGCCACCGGGTTGTTAATACGGACAAGGCTTTTGAGCGGCTGCGTGAGCGATTGGGGGGCGCGCAGGACGCCGAAGCGCGGCAGGCGGCGCCGGTCGAACAGATGTCTGAGGGAGTACCGTCGGCGGCGGTCGAAGATGAGCAGGTGATCCCGGCGCGCCGCAGACTACTTTTCCTGCCTAGACGCAGCGGGGTGGCTGTCCTTCTTCTGCTGATCGCGGGAGCCGGCATCGGTCTTTATCTGCAACGTCCGGGTCCGGAGAAGCTGCAGGCTGCACTCGAGCTGTTTGTCCCCAATGGCAAGATGAAAAAGCTGATCCTTCCCGACAGCACCGAGGTTTGGCTCAATGCAGGCACGCATTTCAGCTTTAAGGCGGGGTTTGGCCAAACGAACCGCGACGTCACCCTGGATGGGGAAGGCTATTTCGCGGTGCATCATAATGAAAAGCTACCCTTTGTTGCAGAGGCCGGCGGCTATAAGATCAGGGATGTCG
>Ga0193716_1000320_pt1 | contig 30318 bp, 27 predicted proteins | sample U2c1metaG_FD_145901 | JGI IMG/M metagenome (GOLD analysis project Ga0193716, IMG submission 145901) | Soil microbial communities from a riparian zone of the East river system, Colorado, United States - U2c1 | ecosystem: Environmental > Terrestrial > Soil > Riparian zone | place: USA: East River...
AAACTCTTGGAATTGAGTTCTGAAGTTCTTTTATGCCGGAGCGAGAGCTCCGGTTATGATGCTTCGCGGAGAGATAGCGCCGGCTCGAGGCGCGACCAAAGAATGCCGCCACTTGTTCGCACCATCCGGCTGCGTGATCTGCTGTTCCTCTTCATTGGCTCAGTCATCGGTTCCGGCATCTTTCTTACTCCTGGCCTGATTCTCCGCGATCTCGATGGCTCGGTCGGACTGTCCCTGCTGGTCTGGCTCGTAGGAGGCATCCTTTCGCTGCTCGGCGCTCTCACCTACGCAGAACTGGCGGCCGCCAACCCTGAAGCCGGTGGTCTCTATTGCTACATTCGCGACGGCTTCGGACATCTTCCTGCGTTTATGTACGGCTGGTGCCTGTTCCTGGTCATCGCCAGCGGCACCATTGCCGCTCTTGCTCATGCCTTCACACGGTACCTCGCAGAAGTTTTGCCACTGACCGGTTTCCAATCCAAAGTAATCGCTGTGCTCATGATTGCCGTCGTCACGGCGGTCAACGTTTGGGGCACGCGCAAGAGTTCTGACCTGCAAAACTGGACCACGCTCATCAAAGCCGGCATTGTGGTAGTCCTCAGCGCCGTCCTGCTCTCAATGGGACAACACGCCTCGGAACTCCCTCCAGCGCTCGGCACGACGCAGCACGGCTTCTCGCTCTTCTCGAGCTTCCTGCTGGCCATGATCGCCGTGCTATGGGCGTACGAAGGCTGGCAATTCGGCACCTACAGCGCCGGCGAAGTCATCGAGCCGCAAAAATGCTTTCCCCGAGCGTTTCTCCTCGGTTCGCTGCTTTTGGCTGGCCTGTATCTGATTGCGGTCGTCGGCTATCTCGTGGCACTCGGTCCTGCCGCAGCCACCGCGAGTGATGCGATCGCCGCCACCGCAGTCGCCGCTGTACTTGGCCATGGTGCCGGAAAGATCGTGGCCTTCACGATTCTCATTTCCACGTTCAGCGCCACCAACAGCGTCATCCTCACGGCGCCACGGGTTTTTTACGCCATGGCAAACGACAATCTCTTTTTCAAAAAACTCGCAGAGGTTCATCCCAAATTCAAAACCCCCGCCAGCGCCATTGTCGCTTTGGGGGCCTGGTCGGCTGTCCTGGCATGCGCCGGGAAATTCGCCGAACTTGCCAGCGGCGCTATCTTCATCGGCTGGATCTTCTATGGCCTCGGCGCAGCCGCCATCTTCCCCATCCGCCGCGCTTCAAAGGGTCTACCGATTCCTTATCGCGTCCCGGGCTACCCTTGGACTCCTGTTGTTTTCGTCTTGGCTGCCGCTGCCATCGTGCTGAACCCCATCTACCTGGCCTTCCGCGACCCTACCCAGTTCCGCTCCATAGCCGTAGCCTTGGTCCTGCTGGCACTCGGCCTGCCCGCCTACCTCTTTTGGCGCAAGCGATCGGCTCGGCCAGGCTGACCAGGGCCGCGTTCAGAGCCCGTCCGTTGCGGGGACTACAACAAACTCAACGGATCCATGTCCACCAGAACCGCAGTGTCCGGGATCGCCTGGGCATCGCAAAACGCCAGCGCTCCGGCCAGCAACCGGGTCAACAGCGACCGCTTTGGCGATTTCAGCAAGAATTGAAAACGATGCTCTTTCTTCAGACGCGCCAGTGGCGCCGTTGCCGGGCCCAAGATGCGTGCCCCTTTGCCGTCGTGCGGAGAAAAATATTCCGAAAGCTGGCGCGACCACTGAATCGCCTTCTGCAAATTCGTATCGCGCACAATCACGTTGGCCAGTGAGGTAAACGGCGGATACTGCATCAATCGCCGAAAATGCAGCTCGCGCTCGAAGAACGCGGAGTAGTCCTGCTTCACCGCATCTTGAATCGCATAATGGTCCGGATAGAAGGTTTGAATCAGCACGCGGCCGCGTAGTTCGCCGCGTCCGGCGCGCCCGGCGACTTGGGTCAGGAGCTGAAATGTACGCTCAGCAGCGCGAAAATCAGGGAGGCTCAGCGAAGAATCCGCGCTGATCACTCCGACGACAGTGACGCGCTGAAAGTCGTGGCCCTTGGCCAGCATCTGCGTGCCGACAAGAATATCCAGCGCCCCGCCGGCAAATGCGCCGAGGGTCTCCTGAAACTGCGCTTTGGTGCGCGCGGTGTCCCGATCAAGTCGCGCGATGCGCGCTCCGGGAAATTCCTTGCGCAAACGCTCTTCCAGGTGCTCGGAACCCTCGCCAAAAAAGTAAACGTACTTTGATTGGCACTTCGGACAAATCTTCGGAACCTGCTGGATGGAACCGCAATAGTGACACTCCAACCGGTTGCGGTGCTTGTGGTAGGTCATCGAAATGCTGCAATTCTCACATTGCACCGATGCGCCGCAACTTCGGCATAGCACGGACCAGGAATAGCCGCGCCGATTGATGAGCACGAGCGCCTGGGTTCGGTTCGCGAGCGCTTCTTGGATGCCTGCGTGCAGGATTGCTGAAATCGGACTGGTTTGATGCGTGGATTGAAACTCTTGCCGCAAATCGACGATTTCGACTCCCGCCAGCGACCGATTTTCCACGCGCGAGGCCAGCGTCAGCAACTCATATTTGCCATTGCGCGCATGGTGATACGTTTCCAGAGACGGGGTGGCGGAACCCAGCAGCGCGACTGCATTTTCCATTTTCGCACGCACGATCGCCACGTCGCGGCCGTGGTAGCGCGGAGTCTCTTCTTGCTTGTAACTATTTTCCTGTTCTTCGTCGACGATAATCAGTCCAAGATTTTCCACCGGCGCAAACACCGCCGACCGCGTGCCCACGACGACGCGGGCTTCCCCGTTTCGCACCCGCCACCATTCGCGCGCGCGTTCCAAATCGCTGAGTGCGGAGTGCAGAACGGCCACGCCTTCAAATCGCGCGCCAAACCATCCCCGGCACTGGCGCCCAATCCAGAGGGTCAAGGCAATTTCCGGGACCAGCACGATCGCCGTTTTTCCGCGCGCCAGCGTGTCCTGCACGGCGCGTAAGTACACCTCAGTTTTCCCGCTGCCGGTGACTCCAAAAAGCAGCTGCACGCCGAATTCGCCGAGTTCAAATCGAGCGCGAATTGCGGCAAATGCGCTTTTCTGTTCCGCATTCAATTCGTGCGCGGGAGGCGAATATCCAGCGTCAAACGGATCTTCGGCCGGATCAACGGGTTCTTCCCAGCTTTCCACAAATCCGTCGCGCAACAGTTTTTCAACGAATGCGCGGCTGACTCCGGCCAATTTCAGGAGTTTTGGCAACGGCAGCGGACCTCGTTCCGTTGTGAGCAATACGCGGAGGTGTTCCGTTTTCCCGTCAAGAGGAATGGCACTATTTTCCCCGCTCTGGTCAACGCCTTCGGCCGGCGGGGACACTTTCCAGGCAATGACACGTTGCGTCTTTCGTTTTCTTCCCGAAATGCTCTCGCGGACTTCGATCAGGCCGCGACGTTGCAATCTCTGCAACTCGCGGGATTCCGCGCCCAACTTCGCGGCCGATCGAGCGTGCAGAATTCCTTTTTTCGCCTTCAGCGTTGCCAGAAAGCGCACTTCGCTGCCGGAAAGTCCATGCGACAATTCTCCGCCGCTCAGGCTGTTTGCCGCCTCGTATCCCGCATTGGTCAAAATAATTTCGCGCTGGGACTTCACTTCCGTCACGGGCGGCAACATGGCTCGCAGCACTTCGCCGATCGGGGCCACGTAATATCCAGCCATCCACTGCGCCAACTCCAGGAGCCTGGGCGTCAGCGCCGGAACCAGGTCCAGGACCCGCGCGATGTCCCGGATTTTGGTTTCCGGTGGCGCACTGTCCGCCATTTCCACTACAACGCCTACCATCGACTTCTTGCGAAATGGAACGAGCACGCGACTACCCGGCTGCACGGCTGCCTGCAGGTCTTCAGGCACCGCGTAGGTAAAGGTCATACGCAGCGGCACGGCCAGCGCCACATTGCAAAAAGGAGCACTCATCGGCTAATTAGAAATATTCCCGCAAAAATGGAAACGATCCCGCACCACTGCAAGCGCGCAACCGTCTCGCGAAGAAACAACGCTGCGAGCGCCACCGTGACGGCACCGTACAGCGAAGCGAGCACCGTGACGACCGACACCTGTTCCACCTGCAAAGCGCGATTATTCAGCACATAGGCGCTGGTATCCAGAACCCCCATCCCCACCATCTGCCAGCGCAGCGCTCCGATTCCTTCGCCAGCCGGCAAGCGTACCGGCAAGCGCCAGAGCAGCAAAATGGCCAGCGTAATGATGGTTCCCATAAAGCGAATCAACCAAACGGTGGCAAACGATCCGGTCTGCGGCACGGCGTGGAGGCCGAGAATCCAGAACAGGATGCCGAAGGTCACAGCGGAGCACAGCGCCCAGCCGAGGCCCTTTCCACTTCGCTGCTGCGATTCCAAATCGTCGGTGCTCGAAGATTTTTCTCCTCCCGCAACCAGCAACACGCCTAATAAAATGGCGATGATGCCGGCGATGCGAATGAAGGTAAGCTTTTCGCCGCTGAAGTACGACAACACGACCGTGAGGGCAGGCGCGCTTGCCGAAAGCGGCGCAACGACGGAAAGTTTTCCGATTTCAAACGCCTTGAAAAGCGAAAGGCTGGCAACGGTGTTCACGACGCCGGCCAGCAGCCCCCATATCCACGGTTGCCGGCCGGAGCCGTCGAATAGGTGCCCCCACTGATGGAATAGCAACAGCAAACAGGTGAGGAGCACAAATCCAAATCCCTGCATGTACAGCATGCAGCGCAACGCGCCTGCGCGTTTGGTGGCGAAACGCGCAATGAAATCCGAACTGCCCCAGGAAATCGCGGTCAGCACGCCATATACAATGCCCATGCGATTATTGTGCCATCAAGTGCGAAGAGTCGACGAATGCACGGTCTTACGCTCTCTCTATCGAGAGGCAGGCGAGAGCCCTCGAACTCATGTTGCAAGTGACAACACTACTCACGGCGTTGCTTTTTTCTTTACTTGCAGGCCGAGTCTCGCCATTACTTTTTGCAAATCTTTCCAGACGTCGGCTTTGGCGGCGGGATTTCGCAGCAAATAGGCGGGGTGATAGGTGGCCATCAATTTTGTTCCACGAAAATCCAGCCATTCCCCGCGAAATTGTGAAATTCCCTTGTCCGTCTGCAGTAAGAGCTGTGCGGCTGTTGCGCCCAGGCAGACGATTACTTTGGGCGAAATAGAATCGAGTTGCCGCAAAAGAAATGGCGAACACTGCGCGACTTCGTCGGGTTCCGGTCGGCGATTTCCTGGTGGCCGGCATTTCACTACGTTGCAGATATAGACGTCTCTGCGCTGCAGTCCCATGGCTTCAATCATTTGCGTCAGAAGCTTTCCGGCCCGGCCGACAAAAGGGAGTCCCTGCGCGTCTTCATCTGCGCCGGGGCCCTCGCCGACAAAAACGAGTTCGGCTTTCGGATTGCCGTCGCCAAACACGAGTTTATTGCGCGTTCTGCTCAGTTTGCAGCGGGTGCAGTCGCCGAGGTCCTCGCGAATCGCAAGCAGCGTATCGCCGGGAATTTTCTCCACCGCAGAGAACAGCGTGGTCACGACCGGAGGCGGCATGACAATTTTCTCGGAAGCTCCGGGCGTTGCGGCGGGCGGGGCTTTCGCAAGTTCAGTTTTGTGAGCGCTTTTTGCCAAGATCGATTCCTCAAGCAAAGTGTCTGATTGCGCCTCTGGCAAAGCGGGTTGGTCGAGCGCAGCAACCCCAGACCGGGCGGGCGCGCCGCCCCGATCCCGGTAGAACAGCTTGATGCCGAGGTCTTCGTAAAAAGCCAGGCGCTCGGTAATTTTTTCCTGAAGAGTTTGCGGAAGCGTCTCAGCCATGCCGGAGATTATACAGAGGAACTGCGAACTGTGCTCTTGCCGTGAAGCACGCCGCGCAAGCGAACTATTTCATCGAGAATGCGCTCGGCGACTTCCGCTTTGGTCAATTTAGGAAGAGCCAGATCGCGGCCATCACATGAAAAAAGCGTAACGATATTTGTGTCGTGGTCAAATCCCGCGCCTTCGGCCGCTACGTCGTTGGCGACAATCAAATCCGCGTTCTTCGAGGTGAGTTTGGTGCGCGCGTTCGCCGCAACATTGTCGGTTTCGGCCGCGAAGCCAACGATCAGACGATCGCCTTTCGCTTTAGCCACGTCCGCCAGGATATCGATCGTGGGTTCCAGGGAAATGGAGAGCGAGGCCGATGATTTCTTTATTTTTCTTGCTGACTGCTCGGCAGGACGATAGTCCGCAACGGCTGCGGCAAGAATCGCCGTCGTGCTGGCAGCAAAAAGCCTGGTTACCGCTTCATGCATCTGTTGGGCCGAGCGCACCGCGATTCGCTCAACACCTTTCGGTGTTTCCAGTGACGTCGGACCGCTTACCAAAAAAACTTTGGCGCCGCGTTGCTGTGCCGCTGCTGCGACGGCATAACCCATTTTCCCCGAAGAGCGATTCGTCAGATAGCGAACCGGGTCCAGGTCTTCGCAAGTCGGTCCGGCGGTAACCAGAATTGTCTCACCCTGCAAGTCTTGCTTCGCCTGCAAAGCCTCGCGCACAGCGGCGATGATGGCTTCCTGCCCGGCAAGCCGGCCCGAGCCGACCATGCCGCAAGCGAGATAGCCCTCGTCAGGATTTACGACCTGCACGCCGCGCTTGCGCAGCAATTCAACATTTTCCTGGGTGGCGGCGTGATTCCACATATTTACGTTCATCGCAGGCGCCACAACTACGGGTGCGGTCGAAGCCAAATAGAGTGTCGTAAGAAAGTCGTCGGCAATCCCGCGCGCCAATTTTGCAAGGATGTCAGCAGTTGCCGGAGCGACCAGCAACAAATCCGTGCGCTGCGCCACGGCAATATGTTCAATGGCACTTTCAAGATTGGCTTCCCCTTCCGAGGACTCACTGAAGAGGTCGGTGATGACCTTCTGCCCGCTGAGCGCCGCGAAGGTAAGCGGCGTGATGAACTCCCGGGCGCCGCGTGTCATCACCACCTGCACGCTGAAATTTTCCTGTTGCAGGCGGCGAACCAGCTCTGCAGCCTTATAAGCCGCAACTCCACCGGTCACACCAAGCGTAATTCGCATCGCTGCCCTCGCGGCCGGTTACTTGCGCCGCTTGTTTCCGTCCTTGTCCGTGTCAATCGAGTCGGGTTCGGTGAAATCGTATTCGAGGAGGCTGTGATCCAGTTCCTCGACGGCGATTCGCGTGGCCTTGTACGTTCTGGGATTTTCCACCAGCGGTGGAGCGCCAGCCATGATCTGCCGTGCGCGCCGCGCTGCCAGAACAACGTATGCAAACTGGCTCTCGGGAGCTTTCGTCAGCACAGTCATTTCAGTCATTCCCTCCAAACGATGCCAAAAGTTGTTGCACTCTCGCCCTCCGTCGCGCACAGGTCGAGCGCAGAGCCGTTACGATGGCCTGAGCTTCAAGTCCCGCACGTTCCACGTCTTCGTTTATCAAGCAAAAGTCGTAGTACTTTTCGGACGCCGCAATCTCATCATGCGCCTTCGCCAGCCTTCGCGCAATTTCCTCGTCCGCATCCTGACCTCTTCCGCGCAACCGGCGCTCCAACTCTTCACGCGAAGGCGGCATAATAAAAATCGCCACCGACTCCGGCATTTTGCCCTTTACTTGCGCCGCGCCCTGAACGTCGATCTCCAACACCAGGTCGAGTCCTTTTCTGCGCGATTCCTCCAACCACTTTTTGGGCGTTCCGTAGGAATATTTTCCAAAAACTCTTGCGTACTCTAGGAATTCGCCGCGTTCAATCATGGCGTCGAATTCAGACTCGGTGACAAAATCATAACACTTCCCACTGGCCTCAGTCGTGCGTCGCGACCGGGTAGTACATGAGATCGAGGACATGGTCCCGGGCATCTCCAAAATCTTCTGCACCAGCGTGGACTTCCCCGATCCCGATGGCCCCGAAACGATCAAAACCAGCGGCGCAATTTCTATTTCCTTGCTCATTCGATGTTCTGTACCTGCTCCCGAAGTTTTTCGATTTCCGCCTTTATTTCCAGCGCCAATCCGGTGATCGCCAGCGCCTCACTTTCGACTCCCGGAGTTTTTGAGAGCATGGTGTTGGCTTCACGATGCATCTCCTGCAAAAGAAAATCCAGTTTTTTCCCGAGCTCCCCTGCGCCGTCCAGCAGCTTGCCGAATTGCAGCAGGTGACTTCGCAGACGGTCTAATTCTTCACTGATATCGCTCCGTTCTGCAAGTACGGCGGCTTCTTGCGCCAGCCGTGACGGATCGATTGCTGTGCCACCGAGCAGTTCCTTGAGCTTGGCGTCGAGTCTGCGAGCATACGCAGGGCGCAAAGTAACCACGAGCTCACGGACCCGTTCGGATTGCTCGCTGATATTGGCAAGCCGCGACCGCATTTCTTCGGTCAGGTGCTGGCCTTCGGCGCGGCGCATTTCATCGAGCTTTGCGAGGGCTTCCCGCAAGCAGGTATCGAGCACCTGGCCCAATTGTTCCTGCGCATCTTCGGATTCCGGGACCGCTGTTCCTGCTCCGGTAATCACTCCCGGCAGGCGTAACAAGGCAACCACGTCCATGTCGGTGGCTGCGCGCGTCTCTTGCCGCAGCGCTTCGGCCGCATTGAGGTAGGAGCGCACCAGATCCTTGTTCACTTGCACCGCGGAGGCTTTGGTCTGATCCACCGCCAGCGTGACTTCGACGTGGCCACGATGAATTCTTTCGCGGACGATCTGGCGAAGGCGCAGTTCGTAGAGATCAAATCCTTCCGGGATACGAAGTTTCAAATCCAAAAAGCGATGGTTCACGCTCTTGACCGAAACACGCACGGCCCATCCATTCTGCTCGGCGCGCGACTGCGCATAACCGGTCATCGAAAAGCATTCTGCTGGTTTGACTGTCAAGGGATTCTTTCCGTTCATGAGGGTTCGACTTGCGATGCGAGATTTGTTGTCAATGTTTGTGCCGGAAGAAGATCATCGTCCGCGAATTGTAAATCGTGCAGCCGCGCATAGGTGCCGCCGCGGGCCATCAATTCGGCATGCTTGCCGCTTTCGCGAATCTGGCCATCTTCCAACACAAGAATCTTATCCGCTCTTCGTATAGTTCCCAAACGGTGCGCGATGACAAATGTCGTACGACCAACCATCAAGTTGGCCAGCGCTTTTTGCACAAACATCTCGGATTCGGAGTCCAGCTCGGAGGTGGCTTCATCAAGGATCAAAATTGGGGAGTCCTTCAGGATGGCCCGGGCAATCGCAATGCGCTGGCGCTGGCCGCCGCTGAGACGCGTACCGCGTTCGCCGATCATTGTGTCGTAGCCCTGGGGAAGTTCCATGATGAAATCGTGCGCCAGCGCCGCTTGTGCGGCGGCGTTCACGCGTTCTTTTGGAACATTCGTCAAGCCGTAGCAGATGTTGTTCCAGACGGTATCATGGAAAAGAATATTTTCCTGGGCGACCATGGCGATTTGCTCGCGCAGAGAGCGAATCGTGACGCGACTGATGTCCACGCCGTCGATTCGGATGGCCCCGGAGGTTGGCTCATAAAAGCGCGGCAGCAGATTGACGAGAGTGGTTTTCCCGGCGCCGCTGGAACCTACCAGAGCGATTACCTCTCCGCGCTGCACGCGGAATTGAATATTATCGAGCACACGCGAATTCTGGTCATACGCGAAGTTGACATTCTCAAAAACAATTTCGTTCAAGAGCGGAGCCAGCTGCTGTGCACCAGGTTGATCACTGAGTTCTTCACTGCGGTCGAGGTAGCCGAATACCTGGACGCTGGCACCTTGCGCGAGCTGGAATTGTTGGTAGACCTGGCCGATTCGCTTCAGCGGCATGTAAGCGTTGAACATCGCATACAGAAAGGCGATGAAGATGCCGGGAGTCATCAGGCCGTGCTTGATTTGGCCTCGCGCGTAGAGAATCAGGAGCGGAACAGCCAGCGCGCCGACCAAATCCATCATGGGTCCGGTGGCGGCCACGGCACGCACCCAACGCATGTTTTCACGCAGCAGCCGCCGCGCCGTTTCTTTGAATTTTGCGATTTCAAAGCCTTCCATGCCAAAAGCCTTGACGACGCGATTTCCGGTTACGGTCTCTTGCAGAATCTGACTAAGATCCCCGAGCCGCGTCTGGCTGTGTTCAGAAGAGCGGCGAATTTTTCTGCCGAGTTTGCCGACGGGAACCACCACCAGCGGCAGCAGGACGGCTGTGCCCAGAGCCATTCGCCAATTGAGGATGGCCATAGTGGCGAGAAAACCGATGAGAGCGAAACCTTTCTGAAACAGGTCAGCCAGATTCTCGGAGAGGGCGATACGGGTTCGTTCCACATCGTTAATGGTGGCCGAGAGCAGCTTGCCGGTGGGATGGTGCTGAAAAAACGCGATCGGCTGTCGGATAATTTTGGCATAGACCTGATTGCGCAATTCGCTGACGGCGGCCTGCCCAACGTATTGAATTTGCGTAATGCCGAGATACTCGGCGATGCCCTTGGCGATAAAAATGGAAATCACCGCGATGGCGAACATCGTGCCGACGTTATGAATGCTGTGTGGCAAGAAATGATTCAGATAGATGGTGTGCCCGTTCGGCAGAGTGACCAGCGGGAGCGTGGACCCCACGACCGAAGGATTCAGAACATAGTCGAATGCCGGACGAATCAAAAGGGCCACGGTAACTTCGGCAAGCGCCACAAATGCGAGCAGCACAATGCCCACCGCCTGCCGGAACGCATACGGCCTGACGTAGCTCAGCAACCTTTTTAATTGTGGCGAAAGCAGCGAGGACACGCCTCAGACTCCCCTGTCCAATGCACTTGTAACGCTATGCGCGGCCGCGCGGCGTGTCAAGTTCGCCGCCACCAAGCTTGCGCTAAAGTGTGGGCGAATCATCCCCCAAAAGCGCTTTTCGGACGATCCGAATTGCCGGAAATCCCTGCGACAGAAAATCGTTGTGAAATTTCTCAAGAGAAAAGGAAGCGCCCTGCCGTTTCTTCAGGTCCTCGCGCAATTTGAGGATTTGAATCTTTCCGAGAGTGTAATAAAGGTACGTCGCATCGGAGGTTCCGCGCTTGGCTTCAATGACCGCATTCTCGTGAAACTGATAGCCGTCTGTTTCAAAAAACTTTACCGCTTCCTCGAAGGTCATTTTGCCGGTATGCATCTGGATGCCAACGACAAAGCGCGCGTCGCGCAGGAGCGCATCCTGCAGCTGTCCCAAGCGAATTAAGCGCGTTTCTCCCATGTCGGCAGCACCCCTGCCGGGCTGGCCGAACCCTTCATCGAGCATCATCTGCTCGCAGTAGTGGGCCCAACCTTCGGCGTTAGAAGAGGAACCCAGCAATTTGCGAACTTTGGTCGGGGCGCTGGGAGTCCAAAGAAATTGCACGTAGTGGCCGGGATACGTTTCATGGATGGCTGTGCTAACGATTGTGCCGCGATTAAAAATTGACATGTAGCTGTTTACTTGTTCCGGCGTGTCCTGCGGGTCGGGGAGGGTGACGTTGAAATAAGCTTCGGTAGCCACTTTTTCAAAAGGGCCGGGCGTGTCCATCGACGCGGTGGTTGTGGCGCGGTCAAAGGGCGGCGTCTCTTCGACAATGGGCCTGATCTCGGACGGGATCGTCAGGATATGCTGGTTCTGGATGAAGGCGATGAGGCCGTCGAAAGTCCTTGTGAAGGTGGGGATGAGCTGGTCGGGAGATGGGTGGGTGGCGCCTAGCTGCTCAAGTATTTGACGAGGACTTTTTGCGGCGTCGACTTCTTTCGCGATGCGCACAAACTCCGCTTGATTGCGATGCAAGTCAGCCAGACCAATTTCAAGCAAACGGTCGACAGGGGTGTCTACCATCTCGTCATAGAGAAGTTTCTTGGCATAGACTTGCGTGCCAAAACGGAAATCGCCGTTCGAGCGAGCCAGTAAATCGGTCCTCAGCCAAGCTTCGTATTTTTGCAGCGCTTCGATCACGGCGGCGTTCGATTTTGCGAATTGCGCCTTGGTATTTTCATCCTTGGCGTCGGCAAAAGCAGCGGGCACGTCGTTCTTGAAAAAACTGACAAGATCCGGCAGCTGCTCCAGGGCGATTTCTGTGTAGATGCGGGGAGGGTTCTTCAGGTTGAGTCTGGCCTGATCGAAAACGCCGGGCATTTGCTTCTCGCGCGCGATGACCGGCTTTAAGCGATCGTCGGAGGAAGCGAACTTGCGATTCATGATGACATAGATGCTGTTGGTGATGCCCCCCGAATATGTATCAGGGTTTTTCTCCCAGAGCCGAATGACTTCAAGTGTCAGCAGGCTGCTGCGAATATTCCCGAGGACTATTTCGCGATCAGCGGCTTCGGTTTGCGAAAGTCCTTTCCCGTTGAATCTGGCAACGCGCTTTTCAAATTGATGCAAAACCCGAATGTTGGATGCGATAGCACTTCGCGAGTAGTCTTCAAGGAGCGCGTCGTATTGGTGCAGGCCGGCGCTGGTGCCGTCGGTGGGTTTGAAGTGAAACGCGGCTTGATCGAGATATTCGTCGACAAGGGCGTTCCATTTTGTGGTGGCCGCTGAGTCCGTCGCCGCGCGCGAAGCAGCAGCGAATACGATGAGAATGGCGCAGAGTGCTGCAATGCGTCCCGAATTTCGCATACGATTCCCCTCGAACGGACGACTGAGTGCCAAATGTTGCGGCCAGCAGAGATTACTTTTCAATATCGCGATGAACGACCTTGGTCGAGTACCCGCGTTTTTCGAGCGATTTCTGGATCGATTCCGACATCATCACCGAGCGGTGTTTGCCGCCGGTGCACCCGAAGGCGATCGTGAGATAGCTTTTCCCCTCGCGAATATAGTGGGGAATCAAATACACGAGAAGGCCTTCCATGCGGCGAAGGAATTCGTTGGTCTGCGGAAAGGACCGAATATAGCGCCGGACTTTGGGGTCTTTCCCGGTGAAGGGCCGCAAGCGCGGCACGAAGTGCGGATTAGGAAGAAAGCGCACGTCGAAAACCAGGTCGGCGTCAGTGGGCACGCCATAACGGTAGCCGAAGCTGACGACGGAAACGAGCATCGGGCTTTTGTCGGGATTCTGAAATCGCGAGGTGATGAAGTTACGCAATTCATGAACGTTGAATTGCGTCGTGTCGATCACCACGTCGGCAAGCTTGCGAATTGGCTCCATCAACGCGCGCTCGTGACTCAAGCTTTCGCGTACGGAAAAGTTTTTCCCAAGCGGATGCGGCCGGCGAGTTTCGCTGTAGCGGCGCAAAAGAGCATCATCATTGGCTTCAATGAATACGAGTGAAATGGGGTGATCTTTTTTGAGCAGCTTCAGCAAGGGCGGAAGCTTTTCCAGCTGCAGGCCTTCGCGCGCATCGACAAGCAGAGCCGCTCGGACAAAGTCGCCCTGCCCCGCAGCGTGCAGTTCTGCAAAAATGGGAATCAGTTCAACGGGAAGGTTGTCCACGCAGTAGTAGCCGAGATCTTCAAACGCACGGAGAACCGTGCTTTTCCCTGAACCGGACAGTCCCGTCAGGATGACCAGCTGGCGCGAATCGTGTCTGGGATTCGATTTCACGGGCGGGCGTGAACTCAGTTCTTCACCCGGCGCTGGTGCGTGCTGGGGATGCGCATGTCTTCGCGATATTTTGCCACGGTGCGGCGCGTAACGTGAATGCCCGCGTCGTCAAGTTTCTTGGCGATTTGTTCGTCCGTTAGCGGCTTGGTGCCGTCTTCTTCTTCAATCATCTTCTTCACCAGACGCTTCAGCGTCAGCAGCGACATCTCTGCGCCTTCCGGGCCGTTCACGGATTCGCTGAAAAACGATCGCAGTTCCAAAACACCTTGCGACGTGTGCGCGTATTTGCTGGCGACGGCGCGACTCACAGTTGAAGGATGCACGCCGACTTCTTCGGCGACTTCCTTGATCATCATCGGTTTCAGCGCGTCCTGTCCATGGGTCAGGAATTCGCCCTGGCGCGCGATGATCGATTGGCAGACCCGCAGAATCGTGTGCTTTCGCTGCTCAATATTTTTCATCAGCTGGATGGCAGCCGTGAAACGCTCTTTGACGTAGTTGCGAACGTCACGGTCTGACGCGTCTTTTACCAAAAGACGGCGGTAGGTCGGGCTCAAGCGCAACTGCGGCATATCGTCTTCGTTCAAGAAGGCTTGCCACTGGTCATCTACCCTGCGGAAATAAACGTCGGGTTCGACCAGGCGCGGTTCCGTCTTGTTGTAGCGAAGGCCCGGACGCGGATCGAGTTTCCTGATCACTTCAAGCGAGCGCTTCACGACTTCAAGCGGACGGTTGAGTGCACGGGCAACCTCTTTCAGCTGATTGGACTGCACCTGCTTCAGGTGATCCGAGACTATTTGGTGCGCCAGGGTGTTTTGCGGGTCGAAAGCCTTCAGTTGCAGCAGCAAGCATTCACGCAAATCGCGCGCGCCGACGCCCATGGGATCGAAATCCTGCACGACCGCGAGCGCGTCTTCCAGATCGTCCTGCGAATACTGCTCGCCTTGCATCAGCTCTTCGGTGGAAGCGGTCAGGTACCCGTTTTCGTCCAAATTGCCGATGATACGCTCGGCGATTTCCTTCACTGCGTCCGAGCAGATCGTTACGCTCAATTGCCATATAAGGTGATCGGTCAATCCGCTGGCAGAGGAAAGGAATTTTTCAAAGGAGGGACGCTCGGATATTTCGCGTTCCTGCGACTGGCCGCCATCGCCGCCGGTATCGAGGTATTGATTGAAAAAGCTGCCCACATCAAATTCATCAAAATGATTTGGCTCGGGCTTTTCCGGAACTTTTTCAGTTTCTGCTTTCAGAAACGTTTCGTCGCTGTAGTTGTCGGTTTGGGTTGGCTCTTCGCTTTGCTCTTCAAGAACAGGATTGGCAATCATCTCTTGGTTGATCATCTCGCGCAGTTCCAGACGGTTCAGCGCAAGCACGCTGACCATCTGTACCAAGCCGGGCGTTAGAATCTGTTTCTGCGACACCCGGAGATTGAGTTTGAGTCCCTGCCAAGCCATTGTTCGTCTATCTTCTTCCTAACTTCATTTCTTTCAAAAGATCTAGTTCAGCCGGAAGTGCTCCCCCAGGTACACGCGGCGAACCTCCGGGTCCGTGCTCAATTCAAGTGGAGTGCCCTTCTTCATGATTTTACCGCGATTCACGATGTATGCGCGGTCGGTAACGTTAAGTGTTTCGCGCACGTTATGGTCGGTTATCAGTACGCCTATACCTGACCGGCTGAGATCGCGAATAATCTCCTGCAGGTCTTTTACCGTCAGCGGATCGATGCCGGAAAAAGGCTCGTCCAGCAGGATGAAGGATGGCTGCAGCGTCAGCGAGCGCGCAATCTCCAGGCGGCGGCGTTCTCCGCCGGACAGCACGTACGCTTTGCTCGTTCGCACAGTTTCCAAGCCCATCTGCACCAGCAATTCTTCGAGACGATCGCGCTGCTGCTCCGGCGTAAGAGGAAGAGTCTCCAAGACGGCCAAAAGATTTTCTTCGCTGGTCAGTTGACGAAATACCGAGGGTTCCTGAGGAAGGTAGCTGATCCCGCTGCGGGCCCGAAGATACATCGGTAGATCGGTGATTTCTTCGCCGTTGAGCAGTACCTTGCCCGAATCTGGTCGGGCCAGGCCAACTAAGATATAGAAAGTAGTGGTCTTTCCCGCACCGTTTGGGCCGAGCAGCCCAACGACTTCACCCTGGCCGATCTCCAATTCAACGTCATCAACGACCTTGCGGCCCCGATACGTTTTGCTAAGTTCGACGGCCTGGAGCTTCAGCATACCTCGCCATGGGTGGCCGCGTTTGGCAGCCTGATTACTTCTGGACTCGATGTTTCGTCAAAATGCGCGAGCCATTTTCGGAGTCAACGATGATCGTATCATCCGCTAAAAAGAAGGTCAATTGACGGCCACTGGTTGTGCCTTCGCTGCCGTCGGCAAGCGTGGGATTTCCGCCGCTCATCACGAATTTTCCATCCGCTGCGGTGTATTCGCCGCGCTCGGCGGTTGCCTTGCGAACTCCATCTTCAACAACTACGCCGCCGGTGCCGATCGCCTTGCTGATTTGTTGAGCGCCGGTGCTGGGTACAGCGGAATTTCCGGCGGTTGCGCTGCGGGTAAAATACAGGTCCATGGCGGAAGCCCGAATGCGCTGATCGGCGGATTGCACGACGACGTTTTTCTCAAGGTGGGCGAAACTTTCTGCGTCGTTGTAGGTGAGGGTTGCCGCGGACAGGTGCCAGAGATTGAGTTTCCTGGCTTGTGCCTGGGCGGCGGACGGGCCGGTTTTTGAATTTTGCGGAGATTGCGGAAATATGGCACGGACATTTCCTGCAGCATTTAGTATTTTCTTGTCGCGCAGCAATTCAATGGCCTCGGCTTCCATCACGGAATCGCCCTGCCAAAGTCGCGCGCTACCCGAGTACAGGGCCCGGCCGGTTTTCGAATTGGCCTGCATGACATCGGCAGTGATGTTGGTTGCTGCGGGCGCAAGCTGCAGCGTGCCGCCTCTGGATGAAAAATCCGTGGAGCGAACTTTGCCCTCGGCGCGAATATCTCCCGTCGCTTGCGAAAAAATGATTCGCGTGGCTCGCGTCTCGGCCGTGGCGTCGCGGACCGCGGCTTGCTCGGTGAGCGTGGCGGTTTGATCCGCGCGAACAAAAACCGCACGCCCCGCCTGGGCTCTGCGCTCCCCTTCGCTCAGTCTTACGTTGCCTTGCAGGTCCATGCGAGACCACCCGCCGCCGTCGGTGAGTTGTGCGGTGCCCTTTTGGGCCACAGCAATTTGCGTCGGCCTGCCGTCGGCAGCGCGCTCGGTCCTTACGTTTCCGGTCGCAACCAGGGAGTTGGCCTTTCCTTGGGCGTCAAAAGACAGCTGCAATTTTCCGGCGCTCAGTTTTGTTTTCGCCTCGCTCAAGGCCCGGGGGTTTCCACTTGGCGGAGCGCCATCGGTCCACTCCAGGGTGCCGGGTCCCAAGGTTTCCGCGTACTTCGGGCTGTTTTGCTGACGTGCTTGGCCGCCGGAAAATTCCATGCGTAAAGCCGTCGTTTGCAGCAGACGCGCGGCCCCCCCCTGGTTTGCGACGGACTTCACGATTACGTTGCCGGTGAGCTCTAGTTCTTTGGGATCGCTCAATCGGGGCCAAATGTCCATGACGGCTTTATCCGCGCTGAAGTCCTCCTGACCCGTCGTTGCGCGTTTTGCGCCTTGGACCTTGCCGTCTGCATGGATTTTCTCGAGCCAGCCTTGCGGTGCAAATTGGGCGGACAAGCGGTCGGCGTTCATTGCCGTGGTGCCGCCAGGACCCAGAGTATTTAACGCCGGCTGTTTTCCAGTCGTTCCCGCGGACGCCAGCAAGTTTCGCGCGCGAAATGCATCGTCCGCGCGTCTCTTGCAAAATCCAGCGCCGTTCCTTGCACATGAACATCTTCGGTCGGAAGCGAATTCCCCTTGCCGGCCGTTCGTCCTGCTGTGACGGGTTGCCGAAGGGTGAATTTCACGTCGCGCAGAAGTCGTGCGGTTCCTTCGCCAGAATCGTAGTCGACACCAATCGCGTCGCCGCTTCCGCCAGGAAAGCTGAATCTTACAGCCTCGGGAGTATGCGCTGCGCCCGTGCCGCGGTTAAATGTCACGTTCCGGGTTTCTACATGAACGATCTCGGGCATGGCACTGGCTGGACTTTTGGCGACCCGGTCGGCATCAGCCGCGCTCTGCATATCGAGTTGAACGTCACCGCTGCAAACGACCGTTCCACTTTCTTTGGCATATTGGCAACTCTGCGTATGGATCGTGTCGTGGCGCTCGCCGGTCTTCCCGAAAATTGTGATTCGAACATCTTCCAGAAGGTTTGCTCCTTTGTCCTTGAATTCGGTGGATTTTCCGGCGTTCACGGTAAACACCGTGCGATTGCCTTCCACTTTGGAAAACGTCAAACCGTTCGATTGCCTTTCTACGTTTTGCGGAGCCGGAGCCGGAGCATTTTTGATTTCAATTGTTTTCACCACTTCCCGCTTCAGGTACACCCCGAGGGTAATCGCGGCGAGCAGGGCCGCCACACTGGCGGACCAGCGCGCATACCGCGCGGCTTCGCTTCGTTTCATGGATTCAAGTTAAGCAAAAATCAGCATCGCTGTATAGAACGTGGACAGGAGAGCAGCGGGCCGCGCGAAATTGGCGTCGTGGTTTGCCCGCGGCGGGAAAAACAACGATTAACCGGCGGTTTCTGCGCTGGCCGTCGGCAATTCGGGGAGGATACCAATGTTGGCGGCCGCGACGCTGTCGCGGTTGGTATTTTTTACCAGATACATCGCCTCATCCGCGAGATGCAGCAGACCTTCCTTGGAGCGGGAGTCGACCGGATAGGAAGCCAGGCCGAGACTGGACGTCAATTTGATGTTCAGGCCCTCGGGAATCAACCACACCGTGTCGCGGACCAGTTTGTGCAGCCGGCGCGCCACGTTCATTGCATTTTCTTTGGAAGTTTGCGGCAGTAGAAGAACAAATTCGTCGCCACCATAGCGGAAGGCAAAATCGATCAAGCGGCAATGGGCTTTGAGGGAATTGCCGATCTCCGCCAGCAGTCGCGAGCCGACCAAATGGCCGTGCGTATCGTTGACCTGCTTGAAGTGATCGAGGTCGATAAAGACGACCGAAAATTCGTAGTTATAGCGCTGCGAACGGTAAATTTCCGTTTCCAGAATCGAACCCATGTGGCGCGCGTTGTACAGGGATGTACAGTCATCGGTAATCGTCAGCTCATGAATGCGCTTTACATGGCGGGCATTTTCCAGGGCGATAGCGGCGAAATCGGAAAGGGCTTCAAGCAATTTTAAATCGCGGGGGTTAAATCCCTCCGGCCCGATGCAATTGATCAATTCGATGACGCCGAGGCAACTGTCGCGAAATTTAACCGGAACTGCGACGATCGAGCGCGTCTCCATCTTGGTTTTTTCGTCCACCTTGCCGAAAAAACGGGTGTCCTTGGCGGTGTCAGGAACGACGACTGCCTCTCCGTTTTGCGCGACCCAGCCGGCAATGCCCACGCCCATCTTGATGCGCACATCCTTCAGAGCTTGCGAAGCCTTGCCCACAGCAAGTTCAAAATACAGTTCCTTTTTTGCCTCATCCAGTAGCAGCAGCGACCAGTTATCCGGCCGCAGAAACTCATCAATCTTTTCCATGATGGTGCGGAGAACCTGGTCGAGCTGCAGCGACGATGTCAGCGCCTTCCCCAACTCTTGGAAGACGGCAACTTCGCCCGCTTCGCGCTGTTCAAAGGGAACGGCGGGGTTGCGGCGGCGTTCAACGGCTGGAAATTGGTTCACTTCCTCCACGTCCAATGGAACCTGATCTTTCTTAGGTTTTGCCGTAAGGCTGGAAGGGCCCGCCCACCGACACGACTCGCCCCACATTCCGAACCTTCGCAAGTATAGACACCTCTTAAAATCCTTCGCAACCTGCTCGTGGTACAGGCGTTGCCATCTTGCTATCGCCTCCGGTCACCACTTTTTCTGGTTCGCTGCGTCTATCCCCCATAGGTGCCCGATTGTGGTTCATTTCCGGGTGGAGACGGCTATGACCGATATCTTTGGCCAAGATTTTCGCTACGCCGTGCGTACTTTGCGCAAAAGCCCGTTGTTCGCCGTCGTAGCGGTGCTGACACTGGCTCTCGGTATCGGCGCCAATACCGCCATCTTCAGCGTCGTCGAAAGCGTTTTGCTGCGTTCCCTTCCCTACACTCACCCCGAAAGCCTGGTGCAGATTTCCAATACGTATCTGCCGGCTTGGCCGGAGCTGGGGCTTTCCGGCGGGGATTTTCAGGATTGGAAGCGGCAAGCCAAGACCTTCGTAGCCATGGAGGCCTACGCCGATTTAAACACCGGGTACAATCTCACCGGGGACGGGGATCCGCAGCGCATCCGGGCGAATTACGCCTCAGCGGGCCTTTTTCCCCTGCTGGGAGTACCGCCGGCAGCCGGCCGCGCTTTTTACTCCGAGGAAGACCAGCCAGGCAGCGCACCCATTGTCTTGCTGAGCCACCGCTTCTGGCAGAGTCGCTATGGTTTGGACCCGGCCGTTATCAATCGCACTGTCCAGCTGGATGGGCAGAGCTATACGATTGCGGGCGCACTTCCAGCCAATTTTCCCCTGCTCCCTGAATCGGACGTGTGGATGCCCTTGGGGCAATATCAGGACGACCTCACGCAACGCGTCCATCATCCATTGAATGTCATTGCGCGCTTGCGTCCCGGGGCGACGCTCGAGCAGGCGCAGTCCGAATTGTCGGCACTGAACAGCCAAGTGGCTTCCGGTTTTCCCGATACGCACAAAGGTTGGGGCGTGTTCGCTCGGTTGCTGGAAGATCCGGCGGCCGCGAAGTTGCGGCGAACTCTGTTGGTACTTCTGGGAGCGGTTGGACTGGTGCTGCTGATCGCGTGTTCAAACATTGCGAATCTATTGTTGGCGCGAAACGCGGTTCGCGAACGCGAGGTGGCATTGCGCACGGCGCTGGGCGCGAGTCCCTACCGGTTGCTCGGACAGATGCTGACGGAAAGCCTGATCCTGGCTTTGGCTGGCGGCTTACTGGGAAGCGTTTTCGCGGGCGTGGGACTGAAAATTCTCAGAGCCTTCCTTCCTGCAAGCCTCTCTGCTGTGCGTGAAACCAGTCTGAACCAGACAGTACTGCTGTTCACGTTCGGGCTTTGCCTGCTGTGCGGGTTGCTTTGCGGCTTGCTGCCGGCCCTGCACGCTCTGAAGGCGGATCTGAACTCCTTGCTGAAACAGGGAAGCAGGAGTTCGGCTTCCGCGCGCCGTCTTTCGTTGCACAGCGCCCTCATCGTTTCCGAGATTGCATTTGCCCTGATCCCCTTGATCGGCGCTGGATTGCTACTACGAAGTTTCTATCAACTGCTCAACGTGAATCCTGGATTTGCTACCGACCACATTCTTACCATGACTGTGTCACAGCCCAGTCTTTCTTTAGTCGGCGCGATAAAACTGACGAATGAGCAGCAAACCGAGCTGATCGAGCGGCAATCCATTCAATTCGAAGACGTCGCGATGCGGCTCAAAGGCTTGCCGGGAGTAAAGGCTGTCGCGGGTATCGATGTGCTTCCCTTGGCTTCGTCGAACAACCAGGCTTCGCGATTCTTGGTCGAAGGCGAACCGGTGCCGGAAGCCGGAGCCCGTCCCGTCGCGCAAATTCGCACTGCGAGTCTTGGCTATTTTTCAGCGATGAATATTCCATTGTGGCGCGGGCGGCTCTTCCGCTCCGCTGATTGGGTTTCCAGCAACATCATCGTCAATGAAGCGATGGCGCGGCGTTTCTGGCCCCATGGCGATCCGATCGGCAAGCGCATCAATCTGTGTTCGCTCGCAGCGCAGCCCTGCTGGTCATCCATTGTTGGGGTGATCGGCGACGTCCACCAATTTGGACTCGACGCCCCGCCCACGTTTGACGTGTATGGCGCGGGGGGCTGGACGCCGGTCGTCATCATTCGCACTGCATCGGATCCCGAGACCATCGCCGCCGCTGCGCGCGACATCGTGCACCGGGCTGCGCCCACGCTTCCCGTTTCCGAGGTCACGACAATGGACGAGCTCGTGTCCACGTCTGTTTCGCCGCGGCGCTTTGTCGTTTTATTGATTGGAATTTTCGCCTCACTCGCCCTGCTGCTCGCGGCCGTTGGCACCTATGGCGTCATGAGCTTCACGGTCAGCCAGCGCACGCAGGAAATTGGCGTCCGCGTGGCTCTGGGGGCCCAGCACGCCGACGTAGGCCGGCTGGTGCTGGGCCACGCCATGCGGCTCACACTGGTCGGCATCGTCGCCGGGTTCCTTGGTGCCCTGGCGCTCGCGCGCTTCCTCTCGACACTGCTGTACGGAGTTCGCGCGTACGATCCGATCACGTTTCTGGCAGTAGCCGCCTTGCTGGCCGCCGTGGCGCTGGCCGCTTCCTACATTCCGGTGCGCCGCGCCATGCGCGTTGATCCCGTCGTTGCATTGCGCGCTGACTAATTTACCGGCTGTTTTGTCGCATTTGTTTGACACTCCTTTGCTGCCCGCCTATAGTGCGTTAAGGGGACTTTTCTCCGCTCAGTCCGCGGCATTGCGGCCGCTCCTCCGAGGAATTTTCGATTCATGGCCAAGGGAAATTTTGGCGAACGCCTGAAGCGTGAGCGCGAGATGCGCGAAGTCACCGTGGAAGAACTCACCAAGGGCACCCGCATCGGCCCGCGCTTCCTGGACGCCCTTGAAAACGAACAGTGGGACAAGCTGCCCGGCGGTGTTTTCGGCCGTGGCTTCGTTCGTTCCATCGCCCGCTACCTCGGACTCGATGAAGAGAGCCTCCTCGGCGAATACGATCTGGCGCGAGGCGAACAAAAACACGAAGCTCCTGCTCCTTACGAAAATCGTCTGCCTTCGCCGCCCAAGTGGCTTCCGTTTCTTGCCGTCCTGGTAATCGCGTTGCTGCTCGCGGGACTTTTCTATGGGGGTCGCTATGTGTGGCGCAAATACGAAGCGCACCGCGCCACCAGACAGAGTTCGGCGAAAATTCTGCCGCCCGGCGAGCTGGCTGCCGATGCTGCGGGGACTTTCCCGACGAAAGCAACCGACTCGGCAACGGCACGACTCAATCTTTCTGTTTCCACTTCGGTTACCACTCGGGTGCGAGTTCTTGCCGATCACCAGGTTGTGCTTGACGCAGAAATCGCGGCAGGCGACACATGGCATTTCCCTGCCAACGAGCAGTTTGAAATCACTGCGGCGGATTCTTCCGCCCTGCTGCTGGAACTAAATGGCCAGGCCATGCCGCCGCTCGGTGCCCCCCGCTCCTCCGGTACAATTGTGCTTGGACAGAAAGACTTAAGGCAGGCATCCCGTGGAACCTCTCAGCGCTGAAGTCGTACAAGGTCTTCGCCACGATCGCGCTACGCGCGAACGCAAAATCGCCGTTTGCGCCGGTGGCGCTCATCTCGACCCCGTGGACCGCGCGGAAATTCTGGTGATTTTGGCTGGCGACCCGGACGAGATGGTCTCCGAGCACGCCCAAAACGCGCTTCTTGCGCAACCGCTGGAATCTCTGGTGGAAGCGCTCAAGCGCAGCGAAGCCATGCCGGCGCTTTTTGTTTACGCCGCGGAGAATCTTGCCGGCAAACCTGGCGTAACCGAGGCGCTCCTCGGAAATGTGAATTGCCCGGCACGATGTCTGATTACCAGCGTTCCCCATTTTTCCGCCGGCAATATGCAGGATCTGATGGACACGCTGGACCGCGTAAGCGACTCCAACTCGCTCGCCAGCGCGTTGCTGCATTCCTCGCAAGCTTCCCCGGAGCACAAACGTATCCTGCAGGAACTCCTTGGACCGGAAACCCCCATGGATGAAGACGCGTTCGCCGAAGCGGCCGCCGATGCGGAGCCGGACCCCGTCAAGCGAGTGACGTTGCTGCAACGCCTCGCAAAAATGAACGTGTCGCAACGCGTGCAATTTGCAATTAAAGGCGGATCGGAGGCGCGTCGCACGTTGATTCGCGACTCCAACAAGGTCGTGCAGCGCGCGGTTCTACAGTCCCCCCGCCTTACCGACCAGGAAGTCGAAGCCTTCGCAGCCATGTCCAGCCTCACCGACGAAATTCTTCGCCTCATTGCCAACAATCGCAACTTCCGGAAAAATTACACCGTCGTGCGCAATTTGATGAGCAACGCCAAGACGCCGCTCGATGTGAGCTTGCATATGCTTCCTATCCTCAACGCCATCGACCTCAAACGACTCACCACCAACAAAAACGTTCCGGAAACGCTTCGCACCACTGCGCACAAGCTGATGCGTACCCGCACCGAACTCAAAAAGTAGCTTTTGCCGGCGACAAGAAGCTAAGATAAAAACAGCCCGCAACCCGTCCACAGCCCACAAGGAGAATGGAAGATATGAAACGTTTGAATGTCCTACGTTTGACAAGTCTGTCTTCGCTCGTTGCTGTGTTTTTACTGGTTGCCTCTTGCGCGGTCCCGGCTTCCGCGCAAAACCGGGTAAGCGACAAAGACGTTGCAATCATGATGGACAACCTGCATTCCGACGCCGGACGGTTTCAGTCTGCGTTCGATGACTCCATCAAGAAAAGCACGATTCGCCACACCAGTCAGGAAAAAGAAGCCCGGGAACTCGTCGAACGTTTTCAAAAGAGCGCTGAGGGGATGTACAACCACTTCAAGGACACCAAGAAAGCAGATGTCGATCTTCCCAATGTGCTGACCACGGCGCGCGAAGTAGACACCCTCCTGCGGGGCCTTTCGCTCAATGAACGCACCAATGCCATGTGGGCGAAAGTTGTTACCGAACTGAATCAAATTGCCGATGCCTTCAATGTACCGGGCCTCGGGCAACCACGTTAAGGCCGCGAATCGACCGAGCAAGCCTGTCCGGTTCACTTGGACAGGCTTGCCCTCACCACTTTGGATTAAAGGAGCGTAACGAAATGTCTGGCCAGAGGGCGTCCCGCCATTTGCGTTTTGCCGTTCTGATCGTTTCTTTTTCGGCACTGCTTTCGGCGTTTCTGATTTCTTCGCCATTCGAGCACGTTGCCGCCGCGGCCGATGCCGATCCATGGAGTTCTGGGCAAGCCTTGCAGCCAGCCGACTTGGCGCGCGAGCTCGCAAACGGAAAACAAGCTCGACCAACCGTGCTCTATGTGGGCGTGCGCACGCTTTTCAACGGAGGTCACATTCCCGGCAGCTCATTTCATGGAACTCCCTCCACGGAAAAGGGCCTGCAGGAAATGAAAGCATGGGCCGACACGTTGCCAAGGTCTACGAGTCTGGTCATCTACTGTGGCTGCTGCCCGCTCGATCGCTGCCCCAACATTCGGCCGGCTTTCTCCACTCTCCATGAGATGGGTTTTGCCAACCTGCGCGTGCTCATTCTTCCGACAAGCTTCGCAGCCGACTGGGTAGAAAAGGGTTTGCCCGTCGAGCAGGCCCGCTAGCGCGCCACTGCCCGGACCTGCGAAGCGGCCGGTACCAGGCTTGCAATTTGTGGGGTGAGCTCAGTCGTTGCGCAGGACCAGGCAGCCAGCCAGCATATCGTGCAGGGCCTGCCGCTTTTCTGTAAAGCCAGCCATAATGTATCCAAGCGCAAGTGGAATCAGACTTGAAACAAACTTCCCAAAGTAGCGCCCGGTTGCGCGCGCAAAAGAAATCGGCTGGAGCTGCAGGGTGGTCACGCGCAAGCCCAGCATTTTCTTCCCCGGGGTAGCCTGCCAGTCCGAACTCTCTGAAAACGCGTAGTACAGCCATACTCCACAAAAAACCAGGATTCCAAAGCCGGCCAGGAACCCCAATCCAAAAAGCGCTACGATGTCGTTGAGGCCTTCTCCGGAATGAAGGTTGCTGAGTGCCGCTCCAATTCCACTGATCAATATGAACGCCAGCAACGCCAGGAGGAACAGTACGCCTAAAATGAAGGTGTCGATAAGGTGCGCGACAAATCGCAGCCAAAACCCCGCGTAAGAAATTCTTCCGACGCTGCCGACAACCATAACTCCGGGGACCGCCGGAACGACCATCGCGGACGCCCCTGCAGATGCCACCGCTCCGGTAACAGAAACTCCCGCATAGGCGGACTGCCCACAGCTCATGCAAAATGACGTGCCTTCCGCCAGCGAATTGCCGCACTTTGAACAGTACACGTCGGCTCCTTGGTTGGTCCCTCGAGGATCAGGAAACTCGCGCCATCCTACTTCCCGCGCCCAACTCCGTCAATATCCAGCTCGCTCCTGTCGCTGCAAAATGAGAATGTCCGGTTTCATAGGTGGCCGAGGGCGCTATGGAAACGGAGCGAATCGCCTTGAGCCAACGAGAACGGGACCGGTTGCGGGTGCTACACGCAGTCCAGCAGAAGCAGATCACGCAGATCGAAGCCGCCCAGCGGCTGAAGATCAGCGATCGCCATATCCGTCGGCTGCTGTTTCGTCTGGGGGAACATGGCGACCGAGCGGTGGTCCATGGATTACGCGGACGAAGATCCAACCGCAGGTTAGCCGAGCGGTTGCAGCTGAAGATTTTGCGCCGGGTGCGCCAACGGTATGCGGACTTCGGGCCCACGCTGGCCGCCGAGCACTTGGCCCAGGAAGGATTGCCGGTGAGCCGCGAGACGCTGCGGAAGTGGATGGTGAAGGCCAGCTTGTGGCGCCCCCACGCGCAACGCGTAAAGACCATCCATGTGTGGCGGGAGCGGAGAGCCAGTTTCGGGGAGCTGGTGATGCAAGATAGCTCGCCGTTCCGTTGGTTGGAGGAGCGCGGGCCGGCTTGTCAGTTGATTGCGGTGATCGATGACGCCACCAGCCGTTTCTATGCCCGCTTCACCGAACACGACACCACGGAAGAGAACTTGCGGACTTTTGGAGAATGGGTGCGGCGCTACGGACGTCCTTTGGCGCATTACACCGATAAAAACAGCATCTTCCGGACGTCTGCTGCGGCGCCGCTAGGAGAACAGTTGCGGGGAGAAAAAGCCCGCTCGCATTTCGGACGAGCGCTGCGGGAGTTGGGGATCGAATGGATCGCGGCGCACAGTCCGCAGGCGAAAGGACGGATCGAGCGACTGTTCGAAACGCTGCAGGATCGCTTGGTTAAGGAAATGCGGCTGGCGGGGATCGCCAGCATCGCTGCGGCACACTTTTTGGAAATGCGCTTTCTACCGGTGTGGGAAGAGCGTTTCACGGTGGCGCCGCGCAGGCCGCACAATGCGCACCGACGGTTGGATCGCGGGCAGCGCTTGGAGGAAATTCTAAGCGTGCGCGTATCCCGCCAGGTGGCAGACGATCACACGGTCAGTTGGGATGGCACTCGCTGGGGGGTACCACGAGGAGAAGTGTGCGCCGGTCTTCGCGGTGCCCAGGTGGAAATCGAACGACGTCTGGACGGTTCGCACTGGCTGCGCTTCCGGGGCCGCTATCTCCGACTGCGCCACTGCCCAGCACCTCTGCGACCGCCCGCAAGTCCTTCCGGCCTACGGCCTCCAGGACTTGCGCAACAACTACCCAGAGCCAAAAACAAAATCAAACCCAAATACCATGTGCCGGCCCAGCACCCCTGGAGGAAACCCTGGACCCGGACATTTCTACCTTGCGAAAAACCGGACATTTCTACTTTGCGTTGACATATCCAGCTCGCTCCTGCAAGCGGCCCAAACCCTCGGTTTCGCACTTTCGCGCTATACTTCCGGCCTGCGCTTTAGCGGGAGAACATGCATGCCTATTGAAAAATTCTTTCCCCGTTGGTTTACGCCGGACCGTTCGCGACCCGCACTGATCATGGGGATTTCTCTCTTCTTCATCAGTTATGGGTTTGATCTGCTGCTTTCGTGGCTGGGGATTCCCGGGACCGCGACCATACTCAATAATGTCGCCATCGGGGTACTGGGCGCGCTTCTGCTCATCTACTATCTATCCACGCTCTACTTTGAACAAAATTACCTGCGCGCCAAAGAGCGGACCACTCTCATCATGGAACTTAATCATCACGTCCGCAATTCTCTTACGGTAATTCACTACGCTGCGGCGCTCGAAGACAAAGAAGAGCGCTTTCGCCGCATCTCAGAATCGGTCGAACGGATCGACCGCGTGTTGACGGATTTAGTGCCTACAGCGGGAAGCGCTTCGTCTCCGCGGTACTTTCTCCGGAAGCAAAACTGAATCCCGGTCAGTACAAAAATAACGTGGCTTCGCTGGGCGCTTTGCCGGGAAGCCCGGGGCTTATTTTTCGTCCTTATCCAGATATTCCTCGGGAACATCGTCTTCCGGAACTTCGTGCGTGCGCACTTCGGCCTCATCCTCGTCGCCCGCGTCTTCAACGCCTTTGACGAATTCGGCTTCAAACGAATTCCCTTCCTCCAGCAGCTCATCCACACTTTCCGAATTCGATCTTTCCCGCCCGGAAAGCCCCTGCAAATCGCCCGATTGCCCGGCCGACCGCGCTCCGAGCCCTTTGGGTTCGAATACGACCGTGTCCACATTTTCCCGCCGCGCGTCAAAGCCTTTTCGCGATGAAGGTTTTTTCGTCACTTTTCTGGGCGCCGCCTTCTTCACCACAAGGGTTTTTGCGGCGGACTTCCGTTTCACGGCAACTTTTCCCTTCGCCGCTTTCCTGGCTGCCTTCACCGGCTTGGCTCTCTTCGCGCTCTTTTTTTTCGTGGCCATGATCGCGTCGGTTCCCTTCGCTCAATTTCTCAATCGTGCAGTCCGGACCGGCGGGCGCTTTCCAGTCCGCGCCACCTTTCCAGATCGACTAACTCATAGTTCCATGCCCCGCCGCCCAAGTCCAGCCGCCCCAAGGTTACCGGCAATTCAAAACGTCTCGGGCCGGCACTGCCGGGGTTGATGCAAATCACGCCGTTGCGTTCCATGCGCAGTGGCTGATGCGTGTGCCCGCTAACGACCAGCGAAATTCCAGCGGCTTCCGGCTTCAAATCCAGTTCGCGCAGATTGTGCAGCAGATAAATGCGAACATCCCCCGCTTCGACGATCGCCGTAGTTGGCAGCTCCTGGCACCAGTCTTCGGTGTCGACGTTTCCACGAACCGCAATCACCGGTGCAATGGATTGCAAGTTCTCGAGAATCTCGCGTTTTCCCACATCCCCGGCGTGCAGGATCAGCTCGCACCCCTGGAGCGCAAGCAACGCTTCTTCACGCAGCAGTCCATGGGTATCGGAAATCAGACCCAGGCGCGTTGGCCGGTTTGCCATGGAGCGATCCTATCGCACTGTTTTGTAGTTTGGAAAAACGGAGACAGAACCTGGAGAACTTTAGCGAGGCTTACCCTTATGCCGAAGCTGACGCTTTCGGCGAAATCGACCGGCGCAGGGGTCTGGCACCAGGAACCGGAAACGCCATGTGCCAGAAATTCGTATCCGGGGTCGCAAACTCCACGCCGACGTAGGTCTTTCCGTCACGGCCCCGGCGAATCGCCACGACCACGCACTCCATGCTTTTTGCCGTGTGAAAATTGACAAGAACCAGTTGCTGCCCAATGGCCACAACCTGCTCCATGGAAAACATCACGCCATGCTTGTTCACGGATTGTGATTGCGTTTCGACGGAGAATTTCTCTCCCTCGCCAGTTTGTCCGTGAATGATCAACGGTACAGTTAGCGATACTCTTACCGTGCGGCGACGCTCTTTGCAACGAAAGTGGAGTAGGGACATTTTACCGCTACCTCTAGCTGCGTCTTTACTGAGAATCGCTTTACTTTATTTCACTCGACGAGCTTCAGTTTCCCAAAGCGAACCATCAGGATTCCAAAGCGAATGGACAGTAGCACTGAAGTAAGCAAAACAAATCTTGTCCACACAACCCAAGTTTGCCTGGGTTCGATTCTGAGAGCAATGGCTGAACCGTACCACAAATCGCGATCCTAAAACAGTACCCTCGTACTTCCCCTCCCGTTCCCCGGTTTGCCCGGTACCGGAAAACTTCGCTCTATTTCCCCAGTAATCTCACAATTTCGAGCGGATTGACCCGCTCGCGGTCGACCGACAGGGCCCAGTGCAGGTGCGGACCGGTGACCCTCCCGGTGGCCCCCACCTTACCTAAAATCGTCCCTGCCTCGACTTCCTCCCCGACCTTCACGCTGATGGCAGAAAAATGGCAATAAAACGTGTATATCCCGAGACCATGGTCGACCACCACCGTGTTTCCTGAAAAAAACAGGTTGTCGGCCAGAACGACCTTGCCTGCTTGCGCTGCGTGAACCGGGGTGCCGGTGATGGCCGGGAAATCAACTCCGCCATGGGGCGATCCGGCTTTCCCATTCAAAACACGGCGCTTGCCGAAATTTCCTCCGGTGGAAACACTATCGAGGGGGCGCCTAAACTTGCCCTTCCAGAGAGGCTGCGGAGATACCATCCGATAGATCTCTCGGAGTCTTGTCCGTTCGTCTTCCGCTCTCTGCACTTGTTGCGGGTCTGGCTCGACAAACTGCTTCCCCACCTGCAACCGCTCGGTGGCAAATCGGCCCTGCTTCACAGTGACCGTGGCAGTGCAAATCGCCTTTTCGCCGTTCGCCTTTCGGGCCTCGACCGTAACTTTGTAATCCCCGGGAGGCTTTTCCAGGTCGATCCCCACCAAGCTCCGGCTGCCTGCCCCGCTTTGACCGGTGGCAGTTCCCGCTTTCCAGAATTCAATTTTCCTGCCGTCCCAGTCGCCTTCGACGGCCGTAAACCCGCTGGCGGTCGTCACCTCGGCGAGTAGCAAGCTTCCTTGCGTGGCTTGATCGGCACTCAGATGCAATCGCACAGCACTTCCGCACTCCGCGGCTGCGGCCGAGGTCGGCA
>Ga0193716_1000321_pt1 | contig 30283 bp, 39 predicted proteins | sample U2c1metaG_FD_145901 | JGI IMG/M metagenome (GOLD analysis project Ga0193716, IMG submission 145901) | Soil microbial communities from a riparian zone of the East river system, Colorado, United States - U2c1 | ecosystem: Environmental > Terrestrial > Soil > Riparian zone | place: USA: East River...
CAATGCCGGCGTGGTTCGAACGACAGGGTGCAGCCCAAATCTTTTGTAACCCGCGTCACCATCGCGCCATAGGCGCTGGGATCGGGCGGCGGCATGTTGCTGTTCTCGTAAGGAATGCCGAGCCCGCCGCCCATGTCGAAGCGGGTGATGGCGTGGCCGTCCGCGCGCAAGGTGGCGATCAGTTCGCCAACACGCTTGAAGGCAGTTTCAAAGGGCTCCAGATCCGTGATCTGGCTGCCGATATGTACATCCACGCCCACGATCTGGAGGCCCCCCAGTGTGGCGGCATGGGCATAGACCTGGCGGGCATGACCAAAAGGAATGCCGAACTTGGTTTCCGCCGTGCCGGTGTTGATCTTGGCATGGGTCTTGGCGTCGACATCGGGATTGATGCGCAGGGTGATGGGGGCGCGTTTACCGATCGCGCGCGCGACCTCATCCAGCGCCGCCAGTTCCGGCTCGCTCTCGACATTGAACTGATAGATGCCCGCCTCCAGGGCGGCGCGCATGTCTTCGCGCGTCTTGCCCACGCCGGAAAACACGATCTTGCCGGCAGGAACGCCCGCCGCCAGCGCCTTGGCCAATTCGCCACCCGACACCACATCGGTGCCTGCGCCCAGCCGGGCCAGGGTTTTCAGAACGGCCAGATTGTCATTGGCCTTGGCCGCATAGGCGATCAACGATCCGGCGGGCACGGCGGCGGCGAAGACCTTGTAATGGCGCTCCAGGGTGGCGGTGGAATAGCAATAGAAGGGCGTGCCGACTTTTTCCGCCAGCAGGTCCAGCCGCACGTCTTCCGCGCACAGCACGCCGTCTTTGTATTGAAAATGATTCATCGAACTCGATCTAAGGACCTACCGGCCCAGGGGATAAGGCGGCTTTGACGGATCGGACTGGTCCTTGGACGTGGCCTGTCCGTTGGGCTTGATCAGGTCGTTCTTCACGCCGCAGCCTGCAACCGCAAGCGCCAGCGCGGCGAAGAGGATGGTTTTCTTCATTTGAGGAGCCCCTTCCAATAATGCAGCTGTTCCTTCACCCGCGCCGGCGCGGTGCCGCCCAGGCTCATGCGGGAGTTCACGCTGGCTTCCGGCGACAGCACCTTGAAGACCTCGGCGGTGATGGCAGGCTCGATTTTCTGCATCTCCGCCAGCGGCAGCTTGTCCAGGGTGACGCCTTGGTCCTCGGCGGCCTTCACGATGGAGCCGGCGATGTGATGGGCTTCGCGGAACGGTTTTTTCAGCACCCGCACCACCCAGTCGGCCAGGTCGGTGGCGGTGGGAAAGCCCGGTTCGCAGGCGGCGCGCATTTTTTCCGGCTGCGCCGTCAGGTCGGCGATCATCGCCGCCATCGCCGCCAGAGAAAGCTCGATCGTGTCGGCGGCGTCGAACACCCGCTCCTTGTCTTCCTGCAGGTCGGTGCCATAGGTCAGCACCAATCCCTTGACCACGGTGGCCAGCGCCACGAAATCGCCCAGCACCCGCCCGGTCTTGCCGCGGATCAGCTCGGCGGCATCGGGATTGCGCTTCTGCGGCATGATGGAGGAGCCGGTGGTGAAGGCATCCGACAGTTTCACAAAGCCGAACATGGGCGTGGACCATTGCACCAGCTCGCCCGCCAGCCGCGACAGGTGCACGGCGGCGATGGTGCAGGCGCCAAGATACTCCAGCGCGAAGTCGCGCGCCGAGATCGCGTCCATGGAATTGCGCATGGGCCGGGCGAAGCCCAAGCTCTTGGCGGTAAAGTCTCGGTCGATCGCAAACGACGTGCCGGCCAGGGCGGCCGCGCCCAGGGGCGATTCATTCAGCCGCTTTTTGGCGTCTTCAAACCGGCCCCGGTCGCGCCCGAACATTTCGACATAGGCCATCATGTGATGACCGAAGGTGACCGGCTGGGCCACCTGCATATGGGTGAAGCCCGGCATGATGGTGTCGGTGTGCTTTTCGGCCTGGCCCAGCAGCGCCAGTTGCAAGGTCTTCAACCCGGCATCGGCGCGCTCGCAGGCGCTGCGCACCCACAGCCGGAAATCGGTCACCACCTGGTCGTTGCGCGAGCGCGCGGTGTGCAGCCGCCCCGCCGCCGGGCCGATCAGCTCGGCCAGCCGCGCCTCGATGTTGAGATGGATGTCTTCCAGCTCGCGCTTGAAGACGAAAGTGCCCGCGGCAATTTCCTTCTCGATTGTGGCAAGACCGTCCAGGATGGCCTGGCCGTCATCCTTGGAAATGATGCCTTCGGTAGCCAGCATGCGACAATGGGCTTTGCTACCCGCCAGATCTTCGGCCGCGAGGCGCTTGTCGAAATCAATCGAGGGGGTAATCTCCCTCATGATGGCGGCCGGGCCGGACTCAAACCGTCCGCCCCACATTTTGTTCGTACTCATCTTTTCATCCGAAGGCCCATGACCAAGAAAATCATCATCAGTCTGGCCGTTGTCGTAGCGCTGGCAATGGGTGTTCTATATGGGAGAGGGCTGCTTTCTGTCCATCACGGCATGGAGCCCCCGGCCAGCCTGGCGGCGCTGAAGCTGGAAAAGACCCCCAAACCGGCCCCGGCGGTGACGTTTACCGACGCTGCGGGGAGCCCCCATGCGCTGGACGCATTCAAGGGCCGCTATGTGCTCTTGAACCTTTGGGCGACCTGGTGCGGGCCCTGTGTCAATGAACTGCCGGCGCTGTCCCGGCTTGCCACTTTCGCGCCGGGCCTGAAGGTCGTGCCGATCAACATGGACACGACCAAGATCGACGCCGGCGGCTTCCTCAAGGAGCACCAGGCCGGCAACCTGCCGGTCTATCTGGACTCCCAGCGCATGATCATGCGCAGCTTCACGGTGGTTGCCATGCCGCTGACGGTGCTGATTGATCCCAGCGGCAAGGTGATCGCGCGGGCGGAAGGTCCCGCCGACTGGGACAATCCCGAGGCTGTTGCTTATTTTAAGCGTATCACCGGCAGCTAGAACCGCGCGGAGCGGATCTACCGCGTGGGCACCGGGTGTTCGCCGCGATAGTCGTAGAAGCCGCGGCCGGTCTTGCGGCCCAGCCAGCCGGCTTCGACATATTTCACCAGCAGCGGACAGGGGCGGTATTTGGAATCCGCCAGGCCTTCGTACAACACCTGCATCACGCTGAGGCAGGTATCCAGGCCGATGAAATCGGCCAGCTGCAGCGGTCCCATGGGGTGGTTGGCGCCCAGCCGCATCGCGGTGTCGATGGCATCCACATTGCCCACGCCTTCATACAGCGTATAGACCGCCTCGTTGATCATCGGCAGCAGGATGCGGTTGACGATGAAGGCGGGGAAGTCTTCGGCATAGGCGGCGGTCTTGCCCACGCGCTTGACGATTTCCAGCGCCGACTGAAAGGTGGAATCGTTGGTGGCGATGCCGCGGATCACTTCCACCAGCTGCATCACCGGCACCGGATTCATGAAATGCAGGCCGATGAAATGTTCCGGCCGGTCGGTGGAGGCGGCCAGCCGCGTCACCGAGATGGACGAAGTGTTGGTGGCGAGAATCGTCTTGTCGGAGATGCGCGTGCACAGGTCCTGGAAAATCTTCTTCTTGATGGCTTCGTCTTCAGTCGCCGCCTCGACCACCAAGTCGCGGTCACGCAGGTCGTCCAGGGTTTGCGTCACGCGGATGCGCGCCAGGGCCGGCGCGATCTGGTCTTCGCTGATGGCGCCCTTGGCGGCTTGGCGCTGCATGTTCTTCTGCACCCGCTCGATCGCCTTGGACAGCGCGTCCTTGTTGATGTCGTCCAGCACGACGTCGTAGCCGGCCAGGGCCAGCACATGCGCGATGCCGGTGCCCATTTGGCCCGCACCAATTACGCCGATTTTTTCCACTGCCATTGGGATTGCCTTTACTTGTAGCCGCGCTTGGACAGTTCTGCGTCCAGCTCGGGGAGAATTTTGAACAGGTCACCGACCAGACCGTAATTGGCTATCTGGAAGATCGGCGCGTCTTCGTCCTTGTTGATCGCGACAATCACGCGCGAATCCTTCATGCCCGCCAGGTGCTGGATGGCGCCGGAAATACCCACCGCAATGTACAGGTCGGGCGCCACGGCCTTGCCGGTCTGACCGACCTGGTAATCGTTGGGAACATAGCCTGCATCCACCGCGGCCCGGCTGGCGCCGATAGCCGCATGCAGTCTGTCCGCGATGGAATCCAGCAGCTTGAAGTTCTCTGCCGATCCCAGCCCGCGTCCGCCCGAGATCACCACCTTGGCCGAAGTGAGGTCGGGACGCTCGGATTTGGACAAGGCTTCGCCGGCGAATTTGGACGTCCCCGGATCGGCCGCGGCGGCGATCTTCTCGACCGTGGCGCTGCCGCCGTCACCGGCGGCCGCAAAGGCGGTGGTGCGCACGGTGATGATCTTCTTGCCAGCGGGCGCCTGCAGGGTCTCGATGGCGTTGCCGGCATAGATCGGCCGCTCGAAAGTGTCCGGCGAAATCACTTTGAGGATTTCGGAAATCTGCGGCGTGTCCAGCCTGGCGGCCACGCGCGGCAGGAAATTCTTGCCGCTGGTGGTGGCGGGCGCAAGGATCGCGTCATAATTGCCCGCCAGCGACAGGATCAGTGCTTCCATCGGCTCGGCCAACTGCCTTGCATAGGCAGGCGCATCCGCCAGCAGCACTTTCTCCACGCCGGTGATCTTGGCCGCGGCCTCGGCCACGGCGGCGCAATTCTCGCCCGCTACCAGCACATGCACGGGCGCGGAAACCGCCGCTGCAGCCGTCACGGTTTTATGGGTGGCGTCCTTCAGCGAGGCATTGTCATGTTCGGCGATAACCAGCGAGGCCATCAGATGACCCCGTCGCTTTTCAGCCTGTCGAGCAGTTCGCCTACGCCGGCCAGCTTGACGCCGCCGCCGCGCTTGGGCGGCTCGGAAACCTTCAGCACCTTGAAGCGCGGCGTGATGTCCACGCCTAGGTCGGCGGCGCTCTTTTCGTCGATCGGCTTTTTCTTGGCCTTCATGATGTTGGGCAGAGAGGCATAGCGCGGCTCGTTGAGGCGCAGGTCGGTGGTCATCACCGCCGGCAGCTTGACCTCCACGGTCTGCAGGCCACCGTCGATCTCTCTGGTAATCTTGGCGCTGCCTTCGTCCAGTTCCAGGCTGTGCGCGAAGGTGCCCTGCGGCCAGCCCAGCAGGGCGGCCAGCATCTGTCCCACCTGGTTGGCATCGTCGTCGATCGCCTGCTTGCCGGTGATGACAAAGCCCGGCTGTTCGATGTCGACGATGGCCTTGAGAAGCTTGGCGACGGCCAGGGGTTCGACCGTCCCCTCGGTCTTGACCAGGATGCCCCGGTCGGCGCCCATCGCCAGCGCGGTGCGGATGGTTTCGCTCGCCTGCTGCGGGCCGATGGAAACGACGATCACTTCGCTGGCCTTGCCCTTTTCCTTCAGGCGGACGGCTTCTTCCACGGCGATCTCATCGAAGGGGTTCATGGACATCTTGACGTTGGCCAAGTCCACGCCGGTCTGGTCCGCCTTCACGCGTACCTTCACGTTGTAGTCAATCACCCGCTTGACGGGCACCAGGACCTTCATGGTGTTTCTTTGATCCCAAATGGAATGGCTATCTCGCGGCGACCGAAAAGGCGCTGACCGTGCCGTCCCTGCTCTTGTGCGGTGCAAAAAGTATGGCCGCGGGGCGCAGCCTGTCAACGAAACCAAGCAGGCAGAAGTGCCATTGTCGCTGCATTGCAGCAAAAACGGTTAACCGGAGGCCTTGGATATGCGTCATCCTGCCGCAACCCCTCCGGCCATAGCTGGCTCAAGAGCCAGCTATGGCCACCTCCCCATCGCCGCGCTTCGCGCGCTGGGGAGGGCAGGCAGCGCCTACTTCAGGGTCGCCAGATAGGCGGCCACGTCGGCCTGCTGCTTTTTGCTGGTGATGCCGCCGAAGGCCATCTTGGTGCCGGGCACCATCCGCGCCGGGCCGGCGACCCACTTGGCGATAATGGCTTCCGACCAGACGATGCCGGACTTCTGCAGCGGCGCGGAATAGGCATAGCCGGGGCGGGTGGCCGCCTTGCGGCCGACAATACCGAACAGATTGGGGCCCAGGGCATCGCCGCCGCCCTTGTCGTTGGTGTGGCAGACGGCGCAGCGCTTGAACACGTCGGCGCCGGCCTTTGCATCCCCGGCGGCATTGGCCGCGAGGGAGGAACCGGCCAGCAGCGCCAGCACGGCGAAACTCTTGCGAAGCATGAAAAGCCCTTTTTTACGGGGCGGTCCGGCTCTCGCCTAACGCCCTTTTGGTGCCCCAGATGGAAACTCTCCATACCCGATCTAAAATCCGAAAACAGCGGATTTATGGCCGCAGTGTAATGGGGGCCGGGAGCGGGAGGTCAGGCGTTGACCAGCTCGACCTGGACCACGTCGGTGCGCGCCACCTCAAAGGTCGCCGCACAGATGCCCAGATAGAATTCCCAGTTGCGCAGGAACTGCTGGCTGTGGCCCAGCGCCTTGATCTCGCTTTCCTGTGCCTGCATCCGCACCAGCCATTCGCGCAGGGTCCGGGCGTAATCCTTGCCGAAGCCGAAGGCGCCGGCGAATTTCAGCCCGGCTTTTTCGGCTTCCTCGCGGAAGCGTGCCAGGCTGGGCAGCATGCCGCCGGGGAAGACATAGTGGCGGACGAAGTCGCTGCGGGTGCGGTAGCCGGCGAAGAGTTCATCCTTGATGGTGATGGTCTGGATGACGGCCCGGCCGCCGCGCTTCAGCCGCTGCGCCACGGTGGCGAAATAGGCGGGCCAGTAATGCTCGCCCACCGCCTCGAACATCTCGATGGAGACGATGTTGTCGAAGGTGCCCCTGGACTTGCGATAATCCTCCAGCTTGATGTCGGCGGCGCCGTTCAGGCGCGCCGTGGCGAATTTATGCTGTGACGGCGATATGGTCAGGCCGGTGACATGGTGATTGTCGGCCGCGGCGCGCTCGGCAAAACCGCCCCAGCCGCAACCAATCTCCAGCACATCGGCTTTCTTCTCAGTGAATTTGGACAGGATGCGCTCATACTTGTTCTGCTGGGCGCGATAGAGTTCGTCGGTGCCGTTATATAGCGCCGAGGAATAGGTCATGCTCTGGTCCAGCCACAGCCGGTAGAAATCGTTGCCGACGTCATAGTGGTCCTTGATGTTGCGCGACGAGCCGGCGATGGAATTGCGCCGCACGAAGGCATTGTGGATCACGAAACCCAGCCGGTTGAAGATATTGCCGTCGGAGAAATTGGAGAAATGATCCAGGTTGAGCAGGAACACGCTGATGAGCCGTTCGACACTGTCGGTGTCCCAGCTGCCGGCGATATATTCCTCGCCCAGGCCGATGTCGCCGCGTGCCATGATCCGGCGCAGCACGTCCCATTCATGGATATGGAAGCGCGCCGACGGCCCCGGATTTGCTCCCTTGTGAAGGCTGACCTCGCCATTGGGGGCGATGAATTCCAGGGTGCCATACTCCAGCGAGTTCATCGCCTTGCGCCAGCTTTTTTCAATATAGGATGCAGGTATCAGGGACATTGCGGCTTCCCGGGAAAGACAAGCCAAGACTAGGCGTTGGCGCGGCTCAAAACAATTCTGCCGGAACCGGTTCGGCGCCAAAGCCCGGCAGCATGACAGTCTGTCTTGTCTTTTGCTGCGATGCGCCGCGGACCGCGTCGGTCTCCCACGGGATGGCCGAGCCCAGGCCGCGTGCCACCCGGACAGCGCTGGACAGACCGTCTTCGTGGAAGCCGTGGCCCAGATGGGCGCCCGCGAACCAGGTGCCCCGCCGGCCCTGCAGGGCGGCGATGCGTCCCTGGGCTGCAAGGGCGGCAGGATCGAACACCGGATGGTCGAACTCGGTCTGGTCGAAGACCAGCGCGTCGGGAATGGCGCGCTTGGGATTGAGGCTGACGAACAGGGGATAGCGCTCGTCGATGCCCTGCAGGCTGTTCATCCAGTAGGTGACGGCGATCTCGGGATGGAGAATGTCTCCGTCCGAGGTGTAGACCCAACTGGCCCAGCAGCGGCGGCGGCGCGGCATCAGGCTCTGGTCCCGATGCAGCACGGCGCGATTCTTCTGGTAGCGGAAAGCGCCCAAGGCAGCCTGTTCTTCGCGGTCGGCATCCTTGAGAAGCGCCAGGCTTTCGTCGCCATGGCTCGCCATCACCACCTGGTCATAACTTCCAACGGCGCCGCTGCTATCCTTGATCTGCACCTTGCCATCCTGACGTGTCACCGCCACGACACCGCAATTGGTGCGGACGCGGTGCGCAAAGGGGGCTGCGAGGCGCCGGACATATTCCTGGCTGCCGCCGGTGACGGTGCGCCATTGCGGCTGGCCGGTGAAGGACATCAGGTTATGATTGGCGAAAAAGCGCACCAGGGTGTGCGCCGGGAACTTCATCATCTCGCAGGGCGGGCAGCTCCAGATCGCGCCCGACATCGGCAGCAGATAATAGCGGCGAAACCAGTCCCCCAATCCCAGCTTCCGGATCAGTCCGTCCAGGCTGAGTTCGGGATGGCGCTCCACCATGTCCTGCGCCTGGGTGTTGAACTTCACCACGTCGCGAAACAGCAGGCCGAAGCGGGGCCGCAGCAGGTTGCGGCGCTGACCGATCACCGCGTTGAGGTCCTTGGCACCCCATTCCAGCCAGCCGTCGCGGATCGAGGCAGCGAAGGTCATGTCGCTGGCATGGGTGGGCACGCCCAGATGCGCGAACAGGCCCGACAGGTTGGGATAATTGGGTCGGTTGAAAACGATGAAGCCGGTATCGACCGGGATGGCGTGGCCATCATAATCCACGGTGACCGTGCGACTGTGGCCACCGATCCGCGCGGCTTTCTCATAGACGGTGATGTCGTTATCCGGGTTCAGCAAAAAGGCGCTGCCCAGCCCCGAAATCCCCGTCCCGACAATAGCGACTTTGGCCATTGGACTAGTTACGCCCCCTTGCAGTAACCGGATCACCGGAGCCTAGATGATCCAGCCGCGATGTGCGCGCGTAAAAAATCGCAGGAAAGGGGGCCGGATGCCATATCTGATTGCCTATTTCGCGTGCGTCCTGGTGATGGGCGGGCTGGACTTCCTGTGGCTCACCAACACTTCCAAAGCCCTGTACCAGAAGGACCTGGGGGCTCTGCTGGCCGCCGACCCCAATATGACCGTGGCAGTGATTTTCTACCTCACCTATATCGTGGGGGTGCTGATCTTTGCGGTGCGCCCGGCGCTGGCCGCCGGCGACTGGAAGACGGCCGCCCTCTACGGCGCATTGTTCGGCTTTTTCACTTACGCCACCTACGACCTGACCAACATGGCCACCATGAAAGTCTGGACCCTGCGCGTAACCTTGCTGGATATTGCCTGGGGCACGATCCTCACGGCGGCAACCGCCAGCGCCGGCGCACTGGCGGCGCTCAGGCTGGCGAAGTAGCGCTCACGGTTATTGGGGCGCAGCCGCCTGCGGCTCGGCGATGGCGCCGCTTTCAACCTTGGCGGTGGGCGCCGCGGCAGGCGGGCTGTTTGGCGGCAGGCCGGCGGCGGCATCGGCGAACTTCGGCATCCGCGCCTCGGTGCTGGCCTGATTGCTGGATTGGGCCTGCTGCGCGGCCTGGAGATTCAACTGGCGCGTGGCGTCGCGTTCCGCGCGCGGGGACGGACGCGCCAAGGCAGGCGCGGCCATTAGCAATACTCCGGTCATAACGCCGGCCAACGCGCGGTTGTTCATCCCATCGCTCCCAGGAAAACTTGTTGGAAGAGAACGGCTATAAAATTGGCCCGTTCCGCAAAAAGTGCTGGAACTTCCGGAACTTCCCGTAGCGATGCGGAACCGGCAACCGGCCCAGGTGTTGAATCCTCATTGGCAGGAAGGAATTTCAAAATGCTCGGGACCATTCTCATTGTCGTGCTTCTGCTCATGTTGCTGGGCGCGTGGCCGTCATGGCCGCACAGCCGCAGCTGGGGCTACTACCCGTCGGGCACGCTCGGCCTGGTGCTGGTGATCGTGCTGGTGCTGGCCCTGTTGGGCCGTATTTGACGTGACGCATGTCGCAGGAAGCATGCATGGCCAAGAAAAAACTGTTTGACGACATCAAGCTCAATCCGGCGCGCATCTACCGCGCCCCGGGTGATGTGTTGCGCGATCGCCGCTTTGGCGATGCGGAGCGGCTGGAAATCCTGCGCGCCTGGCAGGGTGCCAGCGACGATGCTGCCCGGCAAAATGAGATCGAAGCGATGATTGCGGAGCTGGAGACGCGCCTCAGCCACGCCAATGACCACGCTGCAGAATAAGCAAGGAGATATGTGATGACGACAACCCCGGACGGCAAGACGGTTCTCACGGGCCAGGAGGCCCGCGGCGGCAAGGAATTGGGCGTGATGCGCTATGTGCTCAATATCTCACTGGCGCTGTCGGTGATCGCGGGTGTGGTGATCTACGCGATCTTCTTCCACTAAGCGGAAGGACGGATCAGCTATGGACGGGCGCGTACAGTTCCACCAGCGCGCGCCGCAATTCCACCGGGCCGAAAGGCTTTTGCAGCACCAAGTGATCGCGGAATTCCGCCGGGATGCCGCGCGGGCCGTAGGCGGTGGCGAACATGAAGGGAATTTCGCGCGCCTCCAGTTCGGCGGCGAAGGGAAATACCGTCTTGCCATTCAGATGCACGTCCAGCATGGCGAGATCGAAGGTGCCGCTGTCCAGCAGCCGCATGGCGTCTTCCAGCCTTGGCACCACGGCGGCAACCTCATAGGCCAGTTCGCTGACCATATCTTCGATCAGCATGGCCACCGTCATCTCGTCCTCGACCACCAGCACCCGGGGCGCTGATAGCCTGAGATCGGTGTGGTTGGCGGGCAGGCCGGGAGTCGGCCCGCGCTGGGGCATGGCGTTCGCGGGATAGCTCATACAAAGCCAACGTTTGTTAAGGACCAAAGTTTCCGCCCTTATCGCCTTTCTAAGCGGCTGGTTTGGTTACGCATTTATTGACCATCGTGCTAACCCCTTGACGCCAAACCCCCACGCCGTCACCAAGGGCGCAACTCTTTTTTCGAGCGCCCGCCTTGTCCATCCCCCTCCTCTCCATCGTGATTCCGACCTTCCAGGAGCGCGGCAACGTCGCCGAACTGGTGCGGCGGCTGGATCTGGCGTTGGCGGGCATCGCCTGGGAAGCCATTTTCGTGGACGACAATTCCCCCGACGGCACCGCAGCCACGGTCAAGGAGATCGCCGCCCAGGACGAACGGGTGCGCTGCCTGCGCCGGGTGGGGCGCCGGGGCCTGGCGGGGGCTTGCATCGAAGGCATTCTGTCCAGCGCCGCGCCCTTTGTGGCGGTGATCGACGCCGACCTGCAGCATGACGAGAAGGTTCTGCCCGCCATGCTGGCCAGGCTTCAGGTGGGCCAGACCGATCTGGTGGCGGCCACGCGCTATGTCGCGGGCGGTTCGGCCGACAGTTTCTCCGGCGGGCGCGGCGCCATCTCGCGGCTGGCGACGAAGCTGACGCACCGGCTGGTGGGCACGCCTTTGTCCGATCCCATGTCGGGCTTTTTCATGATGCGCCGCGACCGCTTCGATGAGATCGCGCCACGCCTGACGCCGGCGGGGTTCAAGATCCTGCTGGACATCGCCGCCACGGCGGGCGGCAAACTGCGCATTGCCGAACAGCCCTACAGCTTCGGCGAACGTTTCGATGGCGAAAGCAAGTTCAACGCCCAGATCGGCCTGGAATTCCTGGGCCTGCTGCTGGCCAAGATGACCGGCGATTTTGTCGACCCGCGTTTCATCTTCTTCGCCATGGTCGGCAGCATCGGTCTTGTCGTGCACCTGAGCGTGCTGTTTGCCGCCCTGATGTTGCACGAGCCGTTCCGCGCGGCGCAGATCATCGCCACCTTTGTCGCCATGACCAGCAATTTCCTGCTCAACAATGAACTGACCTATCGCGATCGCCGCCTCAAGGGATGGGGAATGCTGCGGGGCTTTGTGCTGTTCTGCCTGATCGCCTCGGTGGGCGTGCTGGCCAATGTGGATCTGGCGAGCTGGCTGTATGTCGAGCGCCCGATCTGGTGGGTGGCGGGCGCGGTCGGCGCGGCGATGAGCGTGCTGTGGAATTACGCCATGTCGACGCTGTTTGTCTGGCGCGCTCGATGAAGTCGCCCCCTCCGGCCTTCGCACCGGTCGACCGACAAAAGGTCCGCCGGACCTTTTGTAATCGGTCTCCACGGTGCTACGGCCACCTCCCACACCGTATGCGCGCTTCACGCGCGTGGGGGAGGGCGTGATTCCCGCCCGCGTTTCGTTGATCGGCGTTGCCGTCCTGATCGTGCTGCGCGGCGTGATGGCGGGGCTGCTGCCGCTGTCGGCGGACGAGGCTTATTACTGGCTGTGGTCGAAGCATCTGGCGCTGGGCTATTTCGATCATCCCCCGATGATCGCCTGGCTGATCCGCGCCGGCACCCTGGCGCTGGGCGACAATCCCCTCGGCGTGCGCGCTGCGGGCGTGATCCTGTCGCTGCCGGCCAGCTGGTTTGTGTGGAAGAGCGCCGCCCTGCTTCTGAAAGACGAGGACAGGGCCGCGCTGGCGGCGTTGCTGTTCAACCTCACCTTGATGATTTCGGTGGAGATGCTGGCGGCGACGCCGGACATGCCCTCCATCGTCGCCAGCGCCGCCTTCGTCTATTTTCTCAGCAAGCTGCAGGCCGCCGGTGATGGCCGATGGTGGCTTGGTGCGGGTCTCGCGGCCGGGCTGGGCCTGCTGTCGAAATTCTCCGCTCTGTTCCTGGGCGCGGGTGCGCTGATCTGGCTGATCGCCGATGCGCGCAGCCGCAGATGGCTGCGGACGCCCTGGCCCTATCTGGGCGCCGCCCTGGCGCTGTTGGTCTTTGCGCCCGCCCTGATCTGGCAGTCGCATCATCACTGGATGACCTTCGCCTTCCAGTTCGGCCGGGTCGGCACCGGTCATTTCACCTTGCGCTTCCTGGGTGAATTCCTGGGCGCGCAACTGGGCCTGGCGACCCCGCTGATCTTTGCCTTGATGGTGGTCGGGCTGTGGCGCGCAACCCGGCAGGACAGCGACAAGCTTTTGCCGGCCGTGCTGGCCTGGACCGGGGTGGCTTATTTCCTGGAGCATTCCCTGCACGACCGGGTGCAGGGCAACTGGCCGTGCTTTCTGTATCCGGTCCTGGCGATCCTGGCCGCCGATGCTTTTGCAGTTCAGGGAAAGTGGCGCAAGATTTCCATGATCGCGGCGCCGCTGGCGCTGGTGATGCTGGCGGCAGTCTATGCCCAGGCGCTGTTCGCGCCGCTGGTGTTGCGCAAGGACCCGCTGGCGCGGGTGCTGGGGCGCGATTTTGCGCCCATCGGCGAAGTCGCCGCCGCCATGGTCAAGGCTCATCTGGCCGACGCCATCGTCACCACCGATTACGAGACCACCGCTTGGCTGCGCTTTACCCAGCCGCAGGTGAGGGTGGTGCAACTCAATGAGCCGCAGCGCTATGAAGGCGCCCCCGCGGCTTCGCCTGCGCTGCTGAACGGGCGGCTGCTGTATCTGGCGGAGTTCCGCCGCGACCAGCATCAGCTGGTGGGACAGTCCTTCGCCTATACCGGTTTTCCCACCCAGCTTCAGACCCCGTCCAGCCTCTGGATGATCTATCCGGTGGGTCAGCCCAAAAGTTCCCCCTTGGGGCGCATACCCTAAAACAAAAAGCCCCGCAGGGGAGCGAGGCTTTTTGGAAGAAGAGAGCGGACACCCGAGGCGGGCTGTCGAAGGGGCTGGGGGCGTTCCGGATCGGACGTCCGCTCGTTTGAGATAATGAGCAGGGGGAAAAACCGTTCCGGTCCATCCCAAAAAAATTTACATCTTGTCGGCGGCCGCCACTTTGGCGTCGTGGGTGGACACCGCCACCTCAGCGGCGTGGCGGTCGGCGGAGCCGAACAACAGCGCCAGCAGCAGGACGCCCGCGAGAAGGGCTTCCATGGGATGTTCAATGATGAAGGCGGGAATACGCATTGCCGCAGCTCCCTTCTAGAAATGGAACATTCAGATCGGCGGCCTGCCTCTGAGCGCGCCTGAAAAGGCGCTGACGATCAGAAGGATCAGAAACACCACCAGCATCAGTTTGGCGATCATCGCCGCCAGACCTGCCAGCCCGAAGAAACCCATGTATCCCGCGACCAGTGCGAGGATCAGAAAAGTCAGCGCCCAACCGAGCATGCTTTGTGCTCCTAGAAGTCTAGGTCACAAAAACGCCGTGATCAGGACCCGGGTTCCCTTCATCCACAGGGTGGAGGCTGGTGGGCTCTGCTATTTGGGGGATTTGTTGCGGTTGAGGAACATGTTGGCAGCGCCAGCAAGCCCGGCGCCAATAATCGCAATCCAAGGCGTCTCTTTTGCAACTGCAGCAAGCAGGATGCGCGTCAGGTCATTGTTGACGGGCTGTGCCGGCTGTTTGCGGGGGCGCGACAGATGGGTGACCACCGCCCAGATCAGCGGCGGCACCAGGAACACCGCGCCCGCCACGGCATAGCCGCCGACGGTGCCGAGCCAGGCGACCAATGCGGCCGCCAGCGCCATGCCCAGAAGGCCAATACCGAAAAACGCCATCGCGATGGCGGCGGCGGCCAGAATCGCCTTGGCGGTCAGTCGCGCGAACATGAAAACCCCATTGCCTGTCAGGTTTGGTTATACGCCAGCGGGGCTTAACAGGGAAATTACGTTCAGCGCCGCAGGAAGATCGCACCCAGAAAAGCGCCGATGCCGCCGGCAATCAGCAGCGACTGGATGGGCTGGGCCCGCACATGACTGCGCAGTTCCTCGGCATTTTCGTCCGCCCATTCCTGCGCCTCTTCCGTGTATTCCAGGGCGGTGGCCTTGGCTTCCTTGGCGGCTTCCTCGGCCAGCGCCACGGCGCGGTCGGCGATTTCCTCGGCCGAGCGCATGGCCAGGGCTGCACGCTCGGAGGCGACTTCGCTGACATCGCCGTACAGGCCCTTCATGTCGCCCTGCAGCGCCGCGATATCGGCGCGCAGTGCGGCCAGGCGGGTTTCAATATTGCCGGACGCGGTCTTTTTCTTGGCGGCCATGATTCAGATCTCCAGTGACAATGCGAAAGGTTACGCCGCTTCTTTTGCGACGGGATGAAAGAACAAGGCCTGGCCCACCGTGGCCTGCACGGTTTCCGGCAGGAAAGGCTTGGCAATCAGATAGGTCGGCTCGGGGCGTTCGCCGGTCAGCAGTTTTTCCGGATAGGCGGTGATGAAGATCACCGGAATGTCGAACGACGCCAGGATTTCGCTGACCGCATCGATGCCGCTGCCGCCTTCGCCCAGGTTGATGTCCGCCAGCACCAGGCCGGGACGTTCGGACTTGGCCTTGGCCACCGCGTCGTCCTTGGTGGCGGCGATGGCGACAACCTTGTGACCCAGTTCGGTGACCAGGTTTTCCAGATCCAGGGCGATGATCGGCTCGTCCTCGATGATCAGCACCCGGCTCGCGAGCTGGCTGTCGATGGTCTTCTGTGCGTCCAGGATGGCGCGCTCCACTTCCTCGGGCGTCTCATCCACGATGAAGGCGGCTTCTTCCAGGCTGAAGGCTTCCACAGCAGTCAAAAGCAGGGCGGCCCGCTTGGTGGCCGACAGGGACCTCAGGCGTCCTTCCGGGCTCTTGCCGGTCGGGGCGCCGGCGGCTTCGTCATAATGCTCGGCCCCGGACTGCCAGATGGCGTGGAACAGGCGGTACAGGCCGACCCGCGGCGGCACCCCCTCGATAAGGCTTTGCCCGCCCTCCAGAAGCGCCGTCAGGGCGGCGCGGACATGGGCGTCCCCGCTGCGCTGCGAGCCCGTAAGGGCCCTGGCATAGCGGCGCAGGTACGGCAGGTGCGGCGCAAGGGTTTGAGACATAGTCATGGATTGGCTCCTTCGGCCCAGAGAAAAGCTCAGGGGAGGAACTTACGCCAGCCAAAAAAGTTCCCTTGCCTGCCGGAACCATCGTGAAATCTATTCGTTTGGAACCTTGGGAAGGGAACTGAGAATGGGGCCGATAGTTAGAAAACAGGCGCTTTACCCGGTTTTCGGGCCAAGCTCCTCATCAGGAATGGGCGTGGCCGGATATGACTCAGCAATGGGATACCAGCGTGTCTGACGAGGAAAAACCCAGCGAAAAAGCCCGGGCTATCCGCGCGCGCCAGCGCGCCATAGGCCGCGAACTGCGCCGGCTGTACGACGATGTCGCACAGGAACCGGTGCCGGACGATTTCATGGACCTGCTGCGTCAGATTGACGATGCCGGCGAAAAAGGGGGGGGCAAGGTCTCGTGATGCCCAACTCCGCCCCGTCTACCCATGCCCCGAAGCCGGAAAATCCGGACTTCAAGTCCGAATTGCTGGGCTTGGTGCCGTTCCTGCGCGCCTTCGCCCGTTCGCTGACCGGCAATCAGGAAGCCGCCGACGACCTGGCGCAGGAAACCCTCGTCAAGGCTTGGCAGAGCCGCTCCAGCTTCATCCCCGGCACCAACCTCAAGGCCTGGCTGTTCACCATCCTGCGCAACCAGTTCTATTCCGATCGCCGCCGTGCCTGGCGTCAGGCGCCCTGGGATCAGGATGCCGCCGAACGCATTCCTGGCGGTGGTGAAGACCAGATTCATTCTGCCGAACTTTCCGACACCGTGCGTGCACTCAAGCACTTGTCCGACGAACAGCGCGAAGCGCTGATCCTGGTGGGCGCCGGCGGCTTTTCCTATGAAGACGCCGCGGCGATCTGCAAATGCGCCGTGGGTACGGTCAAGAGTCGGGTTGCCCGCGCCCGCAAGACCTTGATAGAGATTCTGGACGGTGGCGACACGCTGGGCGATGTCTCCCGGCCTGCCGGGGGGGAAGCCGCGCGTGAGATCATGGCACAGCTGGATCAGCTCAGCCCTGGACGCTCCGACAACCTCGCCGGAAAAAAACGTCCCAAGTAATTCCATGAACCCTGGCGGTCGCGAGCCTGGCTGGACCCTGCGCCGCCGGTTGCAGGCGATTATCACCCTGGCGCTGCTGCCGGTGGTGCTGGTCTCCCTCTTCCAGGGCGTGGCGCGAGCGCGCCTGGACATCGCCAATGTCCATGACCGGCTGCTGCAGTCGGCGCGCATGGTCTCGGCCGGCGACCAGAACCTGCTGGCCGCCGCCGAACAGGTTCTGCGGGCGGTGGGAAGCCTCAGCGATGTGCGCAGCATGAGCGGCAATTGCGACGGCGTGCTGGCCGACACCCTGATCGGGGTGCGGTATTTTTCCAACCTGACGCGGATCGACGCCAGTGGCCGGGTGGTCTGCTCCGCCATGGCGCTGGCGCATGGTCTCAGCGTGAAGGGCTATGGCGTCTTTGAAGAGGCGCAAAAAACCGACGGCATGGCGGTCTCCAATGAATTGATCAGCCGCGTCACCGGCCAGCCGGTCATCGGCGGCATGCTGGCGCTGCACAAGCCGGACGGCAGCTTCGACGGCACCGTGGCCATCGCGCTGGATGTGCATTGGATCGATTACATGATGCGCTCTGCCGACCTGCCCAAGGGCGCGGTGGTGGTGGTGTTCGACCGCAGCGGCAAGGTGATCGCCACCAACAATAAGGATGTGGGCCGCGCCGTCGCCAAGTCTGCGATTTCATCCGGCGCCGATCCGAACGAAGTGTCCAGCGCAGTCGACTCCAGGGGCGATCTGTGGCGCTACGGCAATGGCCCGCTGATGGGCAATTCCATCTTCGTGGCCTTTGCCATGGGGGAAAGCCGTCTCTTTGGCCCCACCTATCTGCATGTCGGCCTGGATTTCGCGCTGCCCATCCTGATGATCGGCTTTGCCTGGTTCGCCATCTGGCTGGCCGCCGACCGGCAGGTGACGCAATGGATCAGCTATTTGCGGCGCATTGCGGCGGCCTATCGCAGCGGCCATTACGCCATCCGTCCCGACCTGGTGGAGGCCCCCGTCGAATTCAAGCTGCTGGGTGACGCGCTCAGCGACATGGCAGAGGGCATCCAGGACCGCGACCGGCGCCTGCGCGAATCCGTGGACATGAAGACCACCCTGATCAAGGAGATTCACCACCGGGTGAAGAACAACCTCCAGATCGTCATGAGCCTCTTGTCCATCCAGGCCAACCAGGTGAAAGACCCCGTCGCCAAGGACGCGCTGCTGCAGGCCCAGACCCGGATCAATGCGCTGGCGCTGGTGCACCGCATCCTCAACGAGTTGGAAGACCAGAGCACACTCGACATCAGCCAGTTGCTGGAGGAGCTCTGCCACCAGATCGCCGGCGGCATGAGCAATGAAAATGTGCGGGTGGAGGTGGATGTGCCCAGCCGGGTGGTGTCGGGCAGCACGGCAGTGGCGCTGGCCCTGTTCACGGTCGAAGCCCTGACCAACATCTTCAAGCACGCCTTCCCCGCAGAAAAACAGGGCGTGATCAGGGTCAGCATGGCGCCGGAGCCGGGCGGCAAACTCCGGCTGGCCATCGCCGATGACGGCATCGGCTTTTCGATGGACGAAGCGAGCAAGAGCGTGGGCAGCCGCCTGATCAAGACCTTCGGGCTGCAGCTGGCGGGTGTTTCCAGCGTCCATTCCGAGCCCGGCAAGGGCACGGTGGTGGACCTGGTCTTCCCCGACCCCGAAGCGCAGCCGGATGAAGCGGCCCAATAAGACGATTTTGCCGCACTGGCATGCGTTTGGGGCTGTTTTCGTTAAGCGCTGAATGGTTATGTTCCGGCTCGCAAATCCAGTAGAGCAGGGCCATGGCGGACAGTTTCGACGCAATCGTGATCGGGGGCGGCCCCGGCGGCTACAATGCGGCGATCCGGCTCGGCCAGCTGGGGCTCACCTCGGCCTGCATCGACAAGCGCGGCAGCTTCGGCGGCACCTGCCTGAACATCGGCTGCATTCCCTCCAAGGCGCTGCTCCATGCCAGCGAGCGTTTCCACGAAGCCCAGACCGATTTCGCCAAGCTGGGCATCAAGGCCAAGGTGGATCTCGACCTGCCCGCGATGATGGCGCAGAAGACCAAGGTGGTCGGCGAGCTGACCAAGGGCGTGGAGTTCCTTCTCAAGAAGGCCAAGAGCGAGGCCATTGTCGGCGAAGCGCGCATCACGGGTCCTGGCAAGGTCGAAGTGAAATTGGCCGACGGCAAGACCCGCAGCCTGACCTGCAAGCACATCATCATCGCCACCGGCTCCGATGTTGCGCCGCTGCCCGGCGTCACCCTGGATGAAAAGCAGATCGTCTCCTCGACCGGCGCGCTGGCGTTGAGCGCTGTTCCCAAGAAGTTATTGGTCGTTGGTGCCGGCGTGATCGGGCTTGAGCTGGGCTCGGTCTGGTCACGGCTGGGCGCCGAAGTGACGGTGGTGGAATTCCTCGATCGCATCACGCCGGGAATCGATCTGGAAGTTTCCAAGGCTTTCCAGCGCGTGCTTACCAAGCAGGGATTCACCTTCCTTCTGTCCACCAAGGTCACCGGCGTGGAGAAGAAGGCCGGCGCGCTGAAGGTGACGGTGGAACCGGCGGCGGGCGGCGACAAACAGATTCTCGACGCCGATGTGATGCTGGTCGCCATCGGGCGCATTCCCTACACCCAGAATCTGGGCCTCGCTGAAGTGGGCGTGGCGATGGACAAGCGCGGCAGGATCATCACCGACAATCACTATCGCACCAATGTGGCGGGCATCTTTGCCATCGGCGATTGCCGCGAAGGCCCCATGCTGGCGCACAAGGCCGAAGACGAGGCTACGGCCTGCGCCGAGATCATCGCCGGCAAGGCGGGGCATGTGAATTACGACGCGATTCCGTCGGTGGTCTACACCTTCCCGGAAGTCGCCACCGTCGGCAAAACCGAGGAAGAGCTCAAGGCGGCGGGCATCGCCTACAAGGTCGGCAAGTTTCCCTTCACCGCCAATGCGCGCGCCAAGACCATCCTGGCCACCGACGGGCTGGTGAAGATCCTGGCCGATGCCAAGACGGACAAGGTGCTGGGCTGCGCCATACTGGGCCCGGAAGCCGGCAACCTGATCGCTGAAGTGGTGCTGGCGATCGAGTTCGGCGCCTCGTCGGAAGACATCGCCCGCACCTGCCATTCGCATCCGACCTTGAGCGAAGCCGTCCGGCAAGCCGCCATGGGTGTCGAGGGTTGGACAATGCAGATGTGACTTCGCGCGCAAGCGCGAGGTCTAGGCACGGATGGCACCGTGCCTAGAGCATGCTCACCAGATAGGTGAACACCCCGATCGCCACGAAAAATCCGATCCATGTCAGACAGAACATGGTGGCGCAGCGATTGGTCTCGTGAACGGGACGGTCGTGATGATGAACAACAGCCATGGGCAGCTCCAACATCGGTTGCCAAAGGCTAGTCCCTTTTCCGCACACGGAGAATGGATATTCGATGCCGCGGCGCAGCAATCCGTCTAGCGTTTCGGCAGCTTTACGTGTTCCGGGCGCACGCCCATGCCGATGAAGCGGGCCGGGAATTGCCGCAGCCACGGCCAGCGGTTGAAAATCCTGACGAACAGCGGCGGCTTGGGCGTCTGCATCGCCGACAGGGTGGGCGCCAGCACGGCGTTCTGGACCGCGACCTGGAAGGCCTGGATCACCCGGGTGGGGAACTGACGCCGCCTCTGCACCTTCTTCAGGTCGCGCAAACTGGGCACGCGCTTCAGCAGCACCGGTCCGAGCAGGTTCGCCGTCGCCACCGCGTCCTGGATGGCCAGGTTGATGCCCACCCCGCCGATCGGCGACATGGCGTGAGCCGCATCGCCGATGCAGACCAGGCCAGGCCGGGCCCATTGGCGCAGGCGGTCCACCGTCACAGTAAGCAGCTTGACCTGGTCGAAATCCTTGATCGCTTCGTCCACCCGGCCGGCGGCGAAGCCGGCAATCTGCTTGAGCCGGGCGCGGAATTTGGACAGGCCTTCCGCCCTGATGGTGTCGAAGCCGCCCTTGGGAATCAGATAGGCGCACTGCCAGTAATCGGTGCGATAGATCATCACGAACAACTGCCCATCGCGGATCTTGCCGAGCAGGTCGGCGGGGTCGCCCGGCAGCACCGGCAGGCGCAGCCACAGCACGTCGAACGGCGCGCCCAGATCCTCGACTTTCAGGCCCGATTTGTCGCGCAGCGTGCTGGTGCGGCCATCGGCGGCGATGGTCAGGCCGGCCTTGATCTGGATATTGCCGTTGGGGCCCGTCGCCAGCACGCCGCAAATACGATCGCCCTGCGCCGTCAGGTCCTTGGCCTCGGTCTGCATCAGCAGATGAAAATTGGGCAGCTTTTTGGCCTCACTGGCAAGGAAGTCCAGGAAGTCCCATTGCGGCATCAGGGCGATAAATTTGCACACGGTGGGCAACCGTCCGAACTCGCCAATGGTGAAATGCGCATCGCCGATCTCGATATTGGCGGTGCGGATGCGGGTGTGCGGCAGCTTGAGGAACGCGTCCAGCAAGCCCAGCTCATGCATGACCTGGAGGGTGGAGGGGTGCACCGTGTCGCCGCGGAAATCGCGCAGGAAGTCGGCATGCTTTTCCAGCACCGTCACATCCACCCCGGCGCGGGCCAGCAGATAGCCGCACATCATTCCCGCCGGGCCGCCGCCCGCGATCACGCATGTGGTGGAAATTGTCTCCAAGCTCTGCCCCCGGCCGTTTGCGGCCCCTTTTACCCATCCTAGCCGGTCGCCTTGCGCCCGCCAACGGACCGCGTCTAACCTGCGCCATGCGCCCCAACCGCCTTCGAGAATTATGGGCTGCCGGCAAGCCGGCCCTGAATTGCTGGATCACCCTGCCGGGAACCCTGGCGGCGGAGATGCTGGCCCATCAGGGCTGGGACAGCTTGACGGTGGACCTGCAGCATGGCGGTAGCGACTTCGTCTCCATGTGCGCCATGTTCGCCGCCATCTCCACCACCGATACGGTGCCGCTGATGCGGGTGTCGTGGAACACGCCGGGCGATGTGATGCGGGCGCTGGACGCGGGGGCCTATGGGGTGATCTGCCCTAATATCGAAAGCGTGGAGGAGTGCGAGCGCTTTGTCGGCGCCTGTCATTATCCGCCCGACGGCTATCGCAGCTTCGGGCCCAAGCGCGGCTTGCTGTATGGCGGCAAGGATTATGTCCATCACGCCAACAAGACCATCCTGACCATCATCCAGATCGAGACCCTGAAGGGCCTTCAGAACGTAGATGAAATCGCCAAAGTGAAAGGCCTGGACATGCTCTATGTCGGGCCGTCGGACCTGGGGTTGGCGCTGGGGCGCGAGGCACGGCAGAACCAGACCGATCCGGTGGTGATGGAGGCGGTCGACAAGATCCTGTCCGCCGCCAAGAAAGCGGGGCTCAAGGCCGGCATGCATTGCACCAGCGCCGAATATGCCCAGGAGATGATCGACAAGGGCTTTGATTTCGTGACGGTCCTGTCGGATGAGAACCTGCTGGCGCGCGGCGCCGCCGAGCGCGCCAAGCTGGCTTGAACTTCCGCCTTGAAATTCGTCGGTGCCGCGCTATCTTTGCAGTGCAACAATTTTTGAAAAGGAGGTGATCCAGTGTCTCATTGTCTCAGCCTGCGGACGTCGGAAACCGCGAACTGGATCCTTCTCGCGAAGGACAGCGCCGCGTAAGCGACGTCTTCAGCACGACAATGTCGGGCCGTCACCCTTGCGGGTGGCGGCCCTTCTTGTTTCTGTAGCGCGATGAATGGGGCAGCGATGAACGGCGCAGAAAGTCTAGTCCATACCCTGGCCGCCAGCGGCGTCGAGATCTGCTTCGGCAATCCCGGCACCTCGGAAATGCATTTCGTCGCCGCGCTGGACCGCGAGCCAAAGATGCGCGGCGTGCTGTGTCTGTTCGAAGGCGTGGTGGCCGGCGCCGCCGATGGCTATGCCCGCATGACCGGCAAGCCCGCCGCGACCCTCTTGCATTTGGGGCCGGGCTTCGCCAACGCGATTTCCTTTTTGCACAATGCGCGCAAGGCGGGCCAGCCCGTGGTCAATATCGTGGGCGATCACGCCACCAGTCACTCCCAATATGTCCAGGCGCCGCTGACCTCCGACATCATGGCGATCTGCGGGTCGGTGTCGGACTGGCTGCACCAATCCAAAACCTCCGGCGACGTGGCAAGCGACGGCGCCCGCGCGGTGCAGGCGGCGCGGCGCGCGCCGGGGCAGATCGCGACCTTGGTCTTGCCCGCCGATTGCGCCTGGAACGAGGCGTCCGCGCCCGCCAAGGCGCTGGCAGTGGCGCCGCCCAACGCGGTGGAAAGCGCGGTGATCGACCGGATCGCCGCCGCGCTGAAGAACGGCAAGAAAACGGCGCTGCTGATGCGCGGCACCTGCCTGCAAAGCGCCGGCGTCGAAGCGGCGGGACGCATTGCGGCAAAGACCGGGGCGCGGTTGTTCCACGATTACTTCACCCCGCGCGCCACGCGCGGGCACGGCCTGGCCGAAGTCGAGCGCATTCCCTATTTCGCCGAAGACATCGCCCTGTTTCTCAAGGGGATGGAGCAGATCGTGCTGGTGGGCGCGCCGCCGCCCGTCACCTTCTTCGCCTATCCGGACAAGCCCAGCTGGGTCACGCCGGAGGGCTGCGAATTGCTCACTCTTGCCGAGCCGCAGGAAGACAGCATCGCCGCGCTGGCGGCGCTGGCCGATGCACTGGGCGCAAAAGCGCCGGGCGTTCTGGTCGCACGCGTCATCCCCGATCTTCCGGCGCATGCGGCGCTGGATGCCGACAGCATGGGCGCGATCATCGCCCGCCTGATGCCGGACAACGCCATCCTGAGCGACGATTCCCTGACCTGTGGGCAAGGCCTGCAGAAATCGCTGCGTCACGGGCCCCGGCATGACTGGCTGGTGCTGACCGGCGGCGCCATCGGCGACGCGCCGCCCATGGCAGTGGGTGCGGCGCTGGCCTGTCCCGGGCGCAAGGTGATCGCTGTCTCGGGCGATGGGGCGGCGATGTATTCCTTGCAGTCGCTCTGGACCATGGCGCGCGAGCGGCTGGATGTCGTCACCATCATCTGCGCCAACCGCAGCTACAACATCCTCAATATCGAGCTGGGCCGGGTGGGCGCGCTGAACCCCGGCCCCAAGACCCTGGCGATGCTGGACCTGCACGATCCGGTGCTGGATTTCGTCAAGCTGGCACAAGGCTTGGGCGTGGAAGCCAGCCGCGCCGAAACCACCACCGAATTCGCCGCCCAGTTCGCCGACGCCATGCAGACCAAGGGCCCGCGCCTGATCGAGGCAGTGCTCTGATGGCCGATAACGGCCCTAGGCTGAAACAAGCCTATTACGATAAGCCGATTGCCGATTTCGTAAAAGAAATCCCACAAACCATCTTGGGGCATCTCGCCGAGCATCACGCGCATGACCTAGATCCCGCTCAACGCGCAGCATGGTTGGCTCAGATCGAGATATTGCAGCGTGAGTTGAAATCGCTTGAAAGCGGATGGATTGCGCTCGAATTCTCGATCCCCCGGATGGGCAAAAGAGCTGACGCCATCATCATTCTCGATCATGTGATTTTTGTTATTGAGTTCAAAATCGGAGCTATTGGGTTTGATCTGTCCGCAATTGATCAGGTGATCGATTATTCGTTGGATTTGAAGAATTTCCACTCTGGCAGTCATGATCGCCCAGTCGTACCAGTATTGATCGCGACGGCGGCATCACCCAAACCGGTACAGTTGTCGCTTTGGCATGATGCTGTTGCGGAGCCGATTCTTTCTAACGGAACGGATCTCGACCGGCTGCTCCGCCAGGTTGTGAGCGAGTTCTGCAAACAAGACGCTTTTACCCCAGACGCGTGGATGGCCGCCGGTTACAAGCCGACGCCGACTATAATTGAAGCGGCACAGGCTCTGTATCGATCCCACCGTGTGGAAGATATTACCCGTTCAGATGCGGGAGCAAAAAACCTAAGCGTCACGAATGACAGAATTTCTAGAATCATCGAGGCAGCTAAAGCCGATCGCAAGAAAGTTATTTGCTTTGTTACGGGCGTTCCGGGCGCGGGCAAGACCCTGGCGGGCCTGAACCTCGTTACGCACCGCACAAAAGCGCATGAAGATGAGCACGCGGTTTTTCTGTCGGGAAATGGGCCGCTTGTCGACGTCTTGCGTGAAGCACTGGCCCGAGATGAAAAGGTCCGTGGCGAAGAAGTGGGGCATCCGATCAACGTCGGGGAAGCCCGACGGAAGGTGAAATCCTTTATCCAAAACATTCATCACTTTCGTGATGCCAATCTGACGACGAACGATCCGCCGATCGAAAAGGTCGTGGTATTCGATGAGGCCCAACGAGCTTGGGACGCAAACAAAATCAGCAAATTTATGAAGGATAAGCACGGTATCCAAGACTTCGGCACGTCTGAGCCAGAATTCTTGATCAGCGTCATGAATAGGCATTCCGACTGGTGTGCGATTGTCTGTCTGATCGGGGGAGGGCAAGAAATCAATGACGGCGAAGCCGGGCTTACAGAATGGTTTTCCGCATTAAAGAATAAGTATCGCGATTGGCGGGTATTCACTTCGGATCAGCTTCAGCATCCGGATTATCATTGGGGGCGTGATCTTGCTGGAATGCTTTCAGGTTTGAACCATTGCGCGGAGCAAGACCTGCACTTGTCGGTATCCGTTCGGTCATTTCGGGCTGAGAAACTCTCGAGCTTCGTGAATGAGCTTATCTCCGGCAATTCCAGTGTGGCTCGGCAAATATATCAAGAAATTCAATCGTCCTACCCGATCGCACTGACGCGAGATTTATCGCAAGCGAGGGTATGGCTTCGTGCGCGCGCTCGTGGCTCTGAACGATTTGGGCTTGTTGCGTCTTCGGGCGCGTCGCGACTAAAGCCCGAAGGCATCAACGTCCATGAGAAGATCAACGCGCCTTACTGGTTTTTGAATTCCAAGGACGATGTTCGCGCCTCATTTTATCTCGAAGATCCAGCAACAGAGTTCGATATTCAGGGGTTGGAGTTGGATTGGATCGGCGTTTGTTGGGACGCCGATTTCCGTAGAGCAGATGGTCGCTGGTCTCACCACATGTTCCGTGGAACGAAATGGAACAATTTGAAGGATCGCGCGCTGCAAGCCTATCTGGCAAATGCATATCGGGTTTTGTTGACGCGAGCTCGGCAAGGGATGGTTATCTACGTGCCTCTCGGCGAACTAGGTGATCCCACTCGCCCGCCATCATTCTATGACGGCATTGCGTCATATTTGGCGGAATGCGGTATCGAGGCGGTGCATTGATGGAGGCCGCTCGGTAGTTCTGGGAAATGATCTGCCCTAAGCTCCGGCAAAATATCGGGGAGGCTTTATGCTCAATCGTCGCATGCTTTTGGGAACATCGGGCGCCGCTCTGGCGACGCCGGCGCTCGCGGCCTGGCCGCAGGCCGGCAAGGGCATGCCGGTTGAAGGCCCCGACACGCCGCATATCTGCCTGGGCCCGATCCCCGATTCCGAAATCAATCCGGCGGGCATCCGCCGCTACACCCAGCTTGGGCTGAGCCACATCATTCTCAACGGCGGAGGCTTTCCCTGGGATGCCGATACCCTGAAGGCCAAGGTCAAGACCTTGGCCGACAACGGCCTGACGGTGGGCGATATCGGCCTGCCCTGGTCAGGCGCCACAGGCAACTTCATGGCCGACATCATTTACGGCCGGCCGGGCCGCGACAAAGCCATTGAAGACGTCAAGAAATCCATCCACGCCGCCGGCGCCGCGGGCATTCCCATCGTCGAATATAATTTCTACGCCCATCGCCTGACCGAGGGTTATTTCGACGAGCCCGATCCGTCCCGCGGCAATGCCGGGGTGGAATCTTTCTATTACGACCGGGTGAAGGACCTGCCGCCGCTGCCCGAGGAGGGCGCCCATACACTCGATGAGATCTGGGCCAACTGCGCCTATTTCCTGAAAGCCGTAGTGCCGGTGGCGGAACAGAGCCACGTCCGCCTGGCGCTGCATCCCAATGATCCGCCGGCGCCTATCTCGCGCGGCTCCCAGCAGATCATGTCCACCCTGGACGGCTGGAAGAAACTGGTCGGGCTGGTGGATTCGCCCTCCAACTGCATCATCTTCGACTGCGGCGTGACGCGCGAACTGGGCGAGAATCCGGTGGAGGTGGCCACCTGGTTCGGCAGCCGCGACCGCATCGGCCATGTGCATTATCGCAATGTGCGCCTGCGGACGCCGCGCCAGAACTATACCGAGGTCTATCCCGACAATGGCGACAACAATATGCTGGCGGTGATGAAGGCGTTGGTGGCGGCCAAATACAAATACATGATCTTCCCCGAACATGCGCGCGGGCTGGACGTGGACCGCGACCTCAAGACCAATGCAGCGGCGGCCTGGGCCTATCACGTCGCCTATGCGCGCGCGATGCTGCAGGTCGCGCTGATGGAGCGGTGATGCGCGCACCCGGTTTTTGCCTGGGCCTGGCTTTGGCGTTTGTTGCCGTTGGCGCTCGCGCCCAGACGCCGCCGGCGCAGACTTTTATCTATCTGCCGGCTGCGGCGAATATAGATACCTCCGTGCCGCGCCCTGCCGAGCCCCTGCCGCCGGGCCTGAAGCCCATCTTCGACGGCAAGACGTTGAACGGTTGGCGGCAGGACCCGCCGGACACATGGATGGTGAAGGACGGGATCATCGGCAGTCGCGGCGTGGGGCGCGGCGTGCTGTTCACCGCCAGGTCATTGCACAACTACCGCATCGTCTTCGATGTGCGGCATGTCTCGGGCAACCCCGACCATGCGGCCTGTGTGCTGTTCTTCGGCCTCATGCCGAAAGACGGCGAAAAGCCGTTCGACATGCTCAAGGCCATCCAGTTTCAAGTGCCCACGGGCGGCACCTGGGACTATCGTGACGGCCATCACAATGACGGCAAGGGCGCGGCCAACGGCAATGAGTATGACGTATTTCCCAAGCCGGGTTTCGACAGTCACCAGTGGAGCCGGGTGGAGATCCTGGTCAATGCCGACAAGGGCACGGCGCGGCTGGCGGTGGCCCAGCCGGTGGGCGGCTCGGCGGTGGAGATCGGCCGCTTTCATTTGCCCGAGGCGGGGCGCGCAGGTCCCTTCGCGCTCCAGATGCACAATCAGGGTCTGTTCGACGAATATGCCAACCTGGCCATCGAGGAAAATCCCGAACGCGACGAACTGATCACTGTCGCGAAATAGTGGTGGCCCCGATCTGAGTCGAACAGATACGTCCCTTTCGGAACAACGGATTTTAAGTCCGGTGCGTCTACCAGTTCCGCCACGGGGCCGGATCTATCGTAATCGCTCGGAAATCAGGACGGGGCGCATCGGGATCCTTCGGGCGTCAGCGGGTCACGGTGGCGACCAGCTTGTCCTTGTCGTTCATGTCCAGGATGGCGGCGGTATCGGCATTGTGAAGGACCAAACCCGCCACGGCTTCCGCGCGCGTATCGGGAAGCGACTTGTTCCCCAGGAATGTGTCCATGAACTTGCCGTGACGAAAATATTGGATTCGGTAGACCATGGCGGGACCCTAGACTCCGCCGCGCCCCCTCGCAATGTCACTGGAGTCGCGGGTATCGGGCTCGTCAAGCGTCCGGATTGGCGTCATAGGCGTCAATCAGCGCGTTCAGCTGGGTGACCGTCTGCTGAAACGAGGCCAGTGTCGCAGCCGTCGCCGCAGCCAGGGCATCGGGAATGGCAATCCGGGCGCCGGGGGATATCCGATGGCCTTCCAGCGCCTCGATCAGGCCAAACAGATGGGCCCGCTCCTGGCGGCAATCTTCAATGAAGGTGGCATAGGCGGCGTCGGGCATGGCGGGACACTAAGGCTGGCTCCGGGCGCCCGCAATGTCGGAAAAGCGAAACCGGACCCGGCGCCGGGCTGAGCAATCCGGCTCAGCTTTTCGTCCGTGGAGGGCACAGCATGACCCTGTCGGGGCCCATGGCTCCGCTTGAGAGACATGAGAGCCTGTCCCGCAGGCCGCGCGCTCCCATCATGGTGGTGGAGATGGGCATGATCGAAAAAACCAAGGAGCAAGCCTGGTCCGGCTGGGTGGCGACGCAAGGCGTTGACCATTTTCAGGAACGGCTGAACGCCGAGACAGAGGACGGCAAGTATAAAATTCTCGCCCAGCTGCTTTCGAGCGAGCTGGAGAAGTTGAAAAAACCGCCGTTGCGTTAGGGCCTGCGGCGCGATGGCGCTGTTACAGTTTGGCCTGGAGCCCGGGTGATGGCCTGTTGAGGCGGCCGCGGACCGCCCACAAAATCGCGTGCCACGCCTGAAAATCTCCCAGATCGCCACGGTCCAATGCTTCGGCTGCTTTCTTCCGGGCCTCCGCGACCGCGGACGAACCGAGAAAGGCGATCATCGCTTCCGCGACCTTGGTGATACTTGCGTGGTCCATGGGCTCAATATCTTGGCGGCCACTGCGGCTTTTTTGGGGCTCTTGTCAGTGCGCACGATAGCCAATTTGGCCTAGGGTTGTCGTCCCCCGCGTTCGCAATAAAGCAGTTTCCCATCCTTGGCATTTATCCACGCGCCCTTGTGACCCCTTGCAACAGGATATTGGGCGCCTGGTCCGCTGGGCAGCCATGCGTACCACCGGTCACCACGCCGCTCGGCAAGCCACTCGGTGGGCGCCGTCTCATTCGGGTCCAGCACGATCTCGCCCTTCGCACAGACCGAGGACAGCGCGATGCTCCTGGCCTGCTCGGGCGTGCGAACGGCTTCGCTGGCACAACCGGCAACCAGCAAACCAAGAGCGATAAGTCCCTTACGATTCATGGTCAGTCATCCTCGATATGCGCCAGCCATCAAGAGTTTTGGTTTTAGCAGATTCTTGGATCGCAGCGCTGAAGCAGACATTTTGATAAATTGTCGGCGGTCCTGATTTGATTTTGCTGCGGCGCAATTCGGTTGGTCACCAGTGCGCGGCAGGAAAAATTTGGACGGTACGCTCTCACTCTTTCCTATTGTGGCGGTTTTGATAAACTGGCCGTTACCGGTACCGCTTAACCCAAGGATCATACGATGCGGCTGCTCTCCTGTTTCCTGGCTTTGGCTTTATCCACCTCTGCCGCAATGGCGGCTGATGTTGGTCCTCTTTCGCCAGGAGCTCCCGCAGGCGTGAAACACGCCCAGATGGAGGAGAATACAGTCCTGTATGTCTTGCTTGGCGCGGCCGTGGTCGCCGGAATCGCTGTGGCCGCATCGAGTGGCAACGACAATGCGGTGACCCCCGTGGTGCCCCCGCCGTCGACCACCACCACGACATCCTAGGCCGCTTCCAAAGTCTCAATCAGCTTCACGATATCGCCAACC
>Ga0193716_1000322_pt1 | contig 30265 bp, 25 predicted proteins | sample U2c1metaG_FD_145901 | JGI IMG/M metagenome (GOLD analysis project Ga0193716, IMG submission 145901) | Soil microbial communities from a riparian zone of the East river system, Colorado, United States - U2c1 | ecosystem: Environmental > Terrestrial > Soil > Riparian zone | place: USA: East River...
GAAGGATGTGTAGACCGTTGGCGGTCCACATCTTGAATACCTCTCCTTTTTTGTGAACGATCACTTCGTGTTCCATTTGGGGTAATAGTACACCCCTGGCGATCCACCCCAGATCACCTTTTGTTTTCCCCTCTCCTCCCATCGAATATGTGACGGCCATTTGTTCGAAGCTGGCTGCTCCACTATTGATCTTCTTTACGATCATATTACCCAGGGAGTCGGCGACACGGCGGCTAAAAACAGATGTATCTATAAAAATCTGGTTGATGTGAAAGAACTGGTTGGGTGCCTTGGTGAGCAGCTGTACCAGGAATTGGCTGCCTTTCGGGCCGTAGGGGCCATAGACCTTCTTTTCTTTACCGTTGTAAGCGAGGCTATCGGCCAGGCTATTAAAGAGGCGGGTGCGGGTTACGACGATGGTGTCTATTTTAAAGCGTTTCTTCAGGATCTGTTTGGCGTATAACAGCGGGTTGGGGGATTTTTCCAGCTCGGCTTTTATTTGCGGGATAGTCGTGGGCGCCGTGATAGGCTGCTGCGTTGCCGCGGGCTGGCCTGGAGCGGGTTCGGGGGATTTTTGTTGAGCCACCGCAGCTAAACTATTTAACAGCAAAAGGAGAAGTCCTATGTATAGTTTCATGTCAGTCAGTTGAGTATGCAAATATAGGGTTCCTGTAATTTCCCGGGACCGCTATCATAATTTGGAATGATTTTCGTTATTTCAAGTGTTATGGGGCGATTATTATCTTTTATGCTGTTGGCGGGACTGCAATTAGCCAGTCTGAGGGGATATTCCCAGTGGAAGGACTTTATCATCAGTCCCAAGGGGGATACGCTGAATTGTGTGGATAAACAGGACAGGAAGCAGGGGCGTTGGGTAAACCATTACGATGAGGTAAGAGGCGAGCCTGGTTATGAGGAAGAAGGTTTATTCAAGGACAACCGGAAAGAGGGCACCTGGCGTCTGTATACCCTTGGGGGAGACCTTTCGGGTGTCGAATTCTATAAATGGGGCAATAAGGACGGCGTTTGCCAGTATTTTGGCATGAATGGTTCGCTATTGAGGGAAGAGAGCTGGAGGGCATTGAATCCCGACAAGCAATATGATACGCTGACGGTGGAGGATGTCGACCATTTGGACAAGTATAAAACGGTCATTGTCAAGAATGAAGGGGTTGCGATAAAGGATGGGGAATGGAAATTCTTTGATCCGATGACCGGTATGATCGCCCGGACGGAAGTATATCAACTGGGTAAGCTGGAAAGGCGTTCGACGGCGCAGCGGTCATCCGGAGCAGACTCCGCCAAGACGACGGTTACCAAACCGAAGGAAGTGCTTGATTTTGAGAAAAAAACGGGGAAGAAGAAGGTGAAGGTGCAGACGGGGAGCACGTATTAGTTGGTTCGAGCCTGAAAATATTTCCAGAAGAAAAGAACCTGATAGTCGATGCTATTCTTCCAATATTGACCGTTGTGCCCGCCCGGGCGTTCGATATAGTCGTGATCGATCTTTTTATCCAGTAATTTTTGGTGGAGGTTGCGGTTGACGGTGAGGAAGAAGTCGCTGGTGCCGCAGTCGAAGATGATCTTCAGATCGCCGTTGCTGAGATTGTCGACGGCTGTGAGAACAGTGTTTGTATCCCAATTGTCTTTGTGCTCGGTGATGGTTCCCAGATCCTTTTTTATGCCCCAATTGTCGGGGAAGGGGCGGAAGTCGACCCCGCCGCTGGTGGCGCCTGCTGCGCCGAACAGGTCTTTGTGCCGGATAGCGAGATAGAGAGCGCCGTGTCCGCCCATGCTGAGGCCGGTGATGGCGCGATGTGTCCTGTCTGCAATGGTAGAATAATGAGTATCGATGTAGGGGATAAGCTCTTTGGTCATGAAGGTTTCGTAACGGACGGAGGAGTCGATGGGACTGTCGAAATACCAGCTGTCGTAGCCGCCGTCGGGGCTGACGAAGAGGATGCCGAGGTCATCGGCTTCTTTGCTTAATTGTGGAGCGGTGGCTGGCCATTGGGCATAATTGCCGCTGTATCCGTGAAGGAGGTAGATGACGGGGAGGTGGCTGGTGCCTGCGGCGTTGGCAGCAGTGCGGACTGTCGCGGGATGAGAGGGTTGGATGACGACGCATTTAATGTCTTTGTTCATGGCAGTACTGTGGACGAGGATGGTGTCGACGCGGGCCGCGAGGGCCGGGGTACAGAAGACAAGAAGAAGCGGGAGAAGGTATTTCATGCACAAGTATTTCGGCAAATGTAAGGCACGAAGGGTAGTGCACACGCCAAAGTAACTCCGGACAAGTTGTAAGATGATCTCCCAAGGCGCAATCTTCTCTTGAAAGCGAACATGCTCAGTCCATATACGGACAGTTTAAATAAATACAGTATCTATAAAAAGATAAACATCAATAGACTACGTTTTGGCATTTCTTTGGGTATCCTTCACATTGATTCTGGAAACCAAATAAAACAGCCATGTTAAGAAACTATTTCAAGATCGCTTTCAGAAACATAGTTCGGCACAAGGCCTTTGCTGCAATCAATATTGCAGGGCTGGCCATTGGCATGGCCTGCAGCATTTTCATTTTGCTGTGGGTACAGAATGAATTGAGTTACGACAAATTCCATAAAAACGCTGCCAGTATCTACCGCATTAGTGCCGGTGGTGAAAGAAATTCCGGGCCCATGGTCCCCGAACTGAAAGCAAAAATCCCCGCTATCAAAAACTTTGTCCGCCTTTTATTTGTCCAGCCCACTACAACCGTTTTTGAAACGGGCGCAAGGCGGTTTGAAGAACAAGCCGTCTTCTATGCCGATTCTACTTTGTTGCAGGTATTTTCATTTCCTTTAGTAAATGGAAATGCCGAAACCGCATTAACACGGCCTGATGCTGTTTTAATTACGGAGGATATGGCGAAGAAATATTTTGGCAATGAAGATGCGGTGGGGAAAATCTTAAAAAAGGATAACAAAGACAATGTGGTGGTGACCGGCGTGCTCAAAAATATTCCGGCAAACTCTCATTTGCAGTTTGATTTTATTATGCCGCTGTCTGCCATCGCGCAGTCGGATTGGCGTTTGCGCGGAAACATCTGGGATAGTTATGATTTCTATGACTATATCCAGCTCGATGAAAATTTCAAAACCACGCCAGCTGCCTTGGCGGGGCTTTGCAGGCAGGTAAATGAAATCTTCAGAGAGCATATAAAAGAAAATCCACCTAATATGAGCCTGCAGGCTTTAGCTGATATTCACCTGCGCTCTGATTACCATTCTAATTTGCCCGGTCAGGGCAATATCCAATATGTAAACATATTTTTTGTAGTGGCGTTGTTTATTCTGGCAGTAGCCTGTATCAACTTTATGAACCTTGCCACAGCAAGGTCTGCACGCCGGGCAAAAGAAGTGGGCTTGCGTAAAGTGGTAGGCGCGGGCCGCATGCAACTGATCGGTCAGTTCCTCGGCGAGTCATTATTCATTTCTTTTATTGCATTGCTGATCGCTGTTGGGATTGTATACCTGTTGCTGCCTGTTTTTAGCAACCTGGCCGGCAAAGAGCTTTCTATACAATTATTGGATGGAAAATTAATAGCATTGCTGCTCGGCATCGCATTTTTTACCGGGCTTATCTCCGGCAGCTATCCTGCTTTGTTCCTATCCGGTTTTAAGCCGGTGCAAGTGCTAAAGGGAAACATGAAAATGATGGGGGGCAATCTATATTTCCGGAATGGATTAGTGGTAATGCAATTTGTTGTTTCAATAGTATTACTCGCAGGTACAGCCGTTGTATACAGACAGTTGTATTATATGAAAAACAGGGATATCGGTTATAATAAATCGAACCTGCTTTATATGCAGATGAACGGCGAAATGGGGGACAAGCAACGGACTTTGAAAGCGGAGCTCAAAGCAAACCCCCTTACTGCAAATTTTACTATTATCTCCGACCCGATTTCCAATCTGAGCAGCGGCACCTGGGGCTTAGAATGGGATGGAAGTACCGCGGAGGATAAAAAAATTGGGTTTTCAAAAGCATGGATAAATGATAATTTCTTCGATGTCCTGCAAATGAAGATGGCAAGCGGAAGAGCTTTGTCTACTACTGAATTTGCTGACTCCGGTAATTATGTGATCAATGAAAAAGCGGCAAAGATCATGGGGATGACCCCAGCAACTGCAATTGGTAAATCGCTTACGTTTAACGGCGACAAAGGGATAATAGTAGGAGTAGTGAAAGATTTTAATTATAAACCGGCGCAATCGACCATTGAGCCATTGATATTCGCGTTCAATAAATGGAATGGAGGAATTGTTTTGGTGCGCACCCAACCCGGAAAAGCAGAAGCCGCCATTCAGGCATTAGAGAAAATAAGCAAACAGCTTAATCCTTCTTTCCCTTTCTCCTACGGTTTTGTTGACCAGGACATTAATAATTTATACAAAGGCGAGCAACAAATGGGCAGCCTGTTTAATGTATTTGCGATAATAGCCATTTTTATTTCCTGTATGGGTTTGTATGGTTTGTCGGCGTTTATGGCTGAGCAACGCACCAAGGAAATAGGCGTAAGAAAAGTGCTGGGAGCATCGGTCTTCAATGTGGTGTATTTGTTATCAACAGGGTTTACAAAACTTATATTAATTGCCATTGTAATTGCTATACCCATTGCATGGTTTGCCACCAATAAGTGGCTGAGCAGTTTCGCTTATCGCGTAGATGTTGGTTGGGTTATTTTTCTGATAGCCTCATTGGGGGCATTAGCGATAGCATGGATAACGGTGAGTTATGAGTCTATAAAAGCAGCAATTGTTAATCCTATAAAGAGTTTGAGAACCGACTAATAGATATCGCGGAGGATCGAGCAAAAAAAATGGCCCCGGGTGATCCGGGGCCATTTTAATTTTTTGAGCAAGTGATCGGGTTAGAACGCTTTTTTGTCTTTGCCGGTCAGCTGCATTGGATTGTTGGTTTGCGGAATGGCGCGTGGGGCACCCTGTTTGGCTTTGAAGACCTCGAATTTGCTTTCGGTCTTAACGACGGGCCAGCTGTTGTTGCTCTCGTCGATGTCGGCCGTTTCGCGATTGGGGTCCAGCTTGATGCTTTCTACTTCCTTATCCTTTACGAATAGCTTAGTGAGATGCCCTTCGTTCTTGCGCCATACCTGGGCAGGGATGCGTTCGATCTCTTTTGTACCATCCTTGTAGGTCCATTCGATGATGATCGGCATTACGAGACCGCCTTTATTGCTGAACTGCAGCTCGTAAAACTGTTTGGATTTGATCTTTTCTTTTGTCGCATCGTCCAAAGGTTCGTCGAACATAACATTGTGCACGGCGTATTTGGCAGTGTCATAAGGGATCTGTCCCCGGGTGTATTTGTAATAGAAGTCGTGCAGGGAAGTGTCGGCGTCGGCGGCGAAGACAATATTCTTGTCATCGCGGTTGCGATCTTTGGAGACGTCCGTTGGGAATTTGCCGGTGGGGAAGGGCTTGTCGATGCTCTTCATAAAAGTCGTATCCACCTTTGCAGGGCTATGGTCCAGGTCGGCGACCAGGTGCTTGACGCTATCGAGCGAAAGGTCCACGGGTTCGATGCCATAGAACCAGCCGCGCCAGTACCAGTCGAGGTTTTCTGCGCTGGCGTCATTCATCGTACGGAACAGGTCGGCAGGTGTGGGGTGCTTGAAGGCCCAGCGACGCGCATATTCTTTAAAAGCATAGTCGAAGAGCTCGCGGCCCATAACGGTCTCCCGAAGGATGTTGAGGGCTGTAGCAGGCTTGGAATAGGCGTTGGGCCCGAAGTTGACGATGTTCTCGGAATTGGTCATGATGGGCTCCAGCTGATCCTTTGGCAGTTTCATATAATCCACGATGGCCCAGCCTGGTCCTTTTCCGCGAACCGGGAATTTGTTATCCCAAAGCTCTTCTGTCAGGTATTCTACAAAGGAGTTGAGACCTTCGTCCATCCATGTCCACTGACGTTCGTCGCTATTGATGATCATGGGGAAGAAGTTGTGTCCTACCTCATGAATGACGACACCAAGCATACCATATTTGGTAGCTTCGCTATAAGTGCCATCCTTTTCGGTGCGACCGTAGTTGAAGCAGATCATCGGGTATTCCATGCCGTTGGAAGCTTCTACGCTTTGGGCGACAGGGTAAGGGAAAGGGATCGTGAAATGAGAATAGGTCTTGATGGTGTGTGCGACGGCCTTTGTAGAGAACTTACGGTACAGGGGATAGGCTTCCTTGCCGTAATAGCTCATACACATTACCTTTTTGCCTTCTACATAGGCAGGCATAGCGTCCATCACGAATTTGCGGGAAGAGCCCCAGGCAAAGTCACGAACATTATCGGCCTTGAAGATCCAGGTCTTTTTGGCTTTATTCTTCTTTACTTCAGAAGCTTTGGCTTCGGCGAGAGTGACGATCTCGATAGGCTCTTTTGTGCTCTGAGCCTGTTGCCAGCGACTGAACTGGCCGGGAGTCAATACAGCCTGGTAGTTCTGACATTCGCCGGTGGCACCGATGACATGGTCGGCGGGCACCGTCATCTGGACCTTGAAGTTACCGAAGGTCAGGGCAAATTCCCCGCGGCTGGTGAACTGGTTGTTCTGCCAGCCCTGGAAGTCACTGTAGACGCAGAGGCGGGGGTACCACTGGGTCATAGTGAACAGGTAGTTGCCGTCTTCGGGGAAATATTCGTAGCCGCCGCGGCCGCCGAGTTTTAAGCGATCGGAAATATGATAATTCCAGTCCAGCTTAAAAATAAATTTCTGGCCTGGTTTTAAGACGGCGGGTAATTCCACCCGCATCATGGTCTTGTTGATCATGTAATGCAGGGATTTGCCCAGTGCGTCGGTGATCTTTACGATATTGTCACCATAGTCATTTGTTTCGGTTGACCGGGACATCCTGTCCAGCATCTGGTCACTGACTATCTTTTGCATAGTACCGCCGTCCTGATAGTTGGCATTGTTCTTTGTACTGTGTTCGTTCTCGTCCAGCTGCAGCCAGAGATAGGTCAGCTCATCGGGGGAATTGTTGGAATAAGTGATGGTCTCCGAACCGGTAAGCACTTGCTTGTCCTCATCGAGGTTACACTGGATGTCGTAATCGGCCCTTTGCTGCCAGTACTTTGCTCCCGGTGCGCCGCTGGCGGTGCGGTATTCGTTGGGAGTTGGTAGAATGGTTCCCAGCGCCTCGAACTTATTGCCGTGATTGGAGGTTGGGTTGTTCTTGATATCCTGTGCCAACAGTGTGCCCGCGGAACAGAAGCTCAATAAAATAAGCAGTTGTCTTTTCATGTGTGGTATATATTGTTTTACGAAACCTGAAATACTATGGCCAGCGTTCGAAAGCCATTTTAAGGGAGGCAAGAAGGACGAGTGCCGAAACGCCTCTGACCCACCAGACCCTGCGAACTTTCATCAGCTGAACGAAAATAAAAGAAATCATTAGAATAATGGCAACAACTAATAACTGAGCGACTTCGATGCCCAGATTAAATGCCAGCAGCGGTAAAACGATGCCTTCCTTTCCAACCAGGCTGAGCAAGCTGTTTGCGAATGCCAGTCCGTGGATCAGCCCGAAGAACAGCGCAAAAAAGTAAATGACCGGTAACCGGGAAGGGTGTTCGACCTGTCCGGGCTGCTGTGCAAGGTTATTTATGGCTGTGGCTACTATTGTTAGAGGGATCAGGAATTCGATCCACCGGGTAGCAAAATGCACCAGGCCGACGGCGCTGAGCGCAAGGGTAATGGAATGTCCGATCGTGAATGCTGTTACCAGGATCACTACTTTCCGCCAGTCTTTCATGAGATAGCGCAGACAGAGGGCAGCCACGAAAAGGATGTGATCCATGGCTTCCCAGGTAAGGATATGGCCTAAACCGATATCAAAGTAGAGTTTAAAATCTGACATAACTGCGGATTCTGTAAAATTATCCAGACTTTTGTACCATAAAAATTTATCTTTTAAATGGCTGCATCTCCTTATGAACGGACCACGGGTCCGTTGGCCGCAACCGAGCCTTCAAGCGAAGGTTGCGACCGAGGCCTTGCCAGTGGCAAGGTCGAAGGTCTCCCGACATTAGCGTTTTGGGGCAGATGCGCTACTTTTTTGACAGCGCATCTGCCCCACATATTTAAATGGTTGTCGGCGGTAGTTTTAACCTTGTTTCTGGTATCGGGCGCCCCGGCTCCGCATTCACCTTGTCCGGCTCCGGCGCATCCACTTAATCGGGCTCCGGCGCATCCTCTTTATATTACGGTGACGGAGATCAGTCACAATGCGAAGGACAAGATACTGGAGATAAGCTGTAAGATATTCACCAACGACCTGGAGACGGTGCTTGAGAAAGGAGCAAAGACCAAGGTCGACCTATCCAGCGCAGCGAATAAGGCCGCGACAGACAAGCTCATCGACGAGTATGTGGAAAGACATCTGCGGCTGAAAGTGGACGGGAGGGTAGCGGGTCTGCATTTTGTGGGCAGCGAAAAAGAGGCGGATGGGACATGGAGCTATTTCCAGGTCAACGATGTGCCGGCGGTGAAAAGGATCGATGTTGTGAATGACCTCCTTTATGACGGGATCAATCAACAGATCAATATCATGCATGTGACTGTTGGCGGACAGCGAAAGAGTACGCGGCTGGATTACCCGGAGGCGGTTGCGAGCTTCCAGTTTTAATCATCCTCCTCTTCTTCTTTTAGCTCTTTTTTCACTTCCTCAGATGGAATGACCAGGACCTTGTCGATCCGTTGGGCATCCATGTCGATAATTTCGAAAGTAAAACTACGCCATTCCAATTTCTCGCCGGTTTCGGGGATATGCTCCAGGCGGTTAAGTATGAAGCCCGCCAGGGTGTCGAATTCATGGTCGCCTTCATTCATCCACTCTGTCTTATGGAAGTGGGTAAGAAAATCATAGAAAGGGATCTGGGCATCTACGAGGAAGCTGCCATCATCCCGTTTCCTTATCTCATAGTCGGGGACATCATCCGGCGGAGCTATTTCACCGATGATGGCTTCGAGAATATCGTTGAGGGTCATAAGGCCCAGGAGGCTGCCGTATTCATCGACGATAAAACAGCAATGGATCTTGGACTGCTTGAATTTTTCCATCACCATATAGGCCGTGTTGTTCTCGGGAACAAAGAGGGCCGGGGACATGATATCTTTAAACAATACGCTGTCGTCGCTGACGTAAAGGTCTTTTATGGAAACGACGCCTTTGATATTATCGATCTCTCCGTCGCAGATGGGGTAGACGGAATGGGGGTCGTTGATTATCTTTCCTTTCATCGTCTCTTCATTCTCGTCGAGGTCGAACCAGACGATGTCGCTGCGGTGGGTCATCAATGAGGTGATGTTGCGATCGCCCAGGTGAAAGACACGTTCGATGATCTCTTGTTCGGCTTCTTCGATAGCGCCTTGTTCTGTTCCTTCGTTGATGATAGCCTTGATCTCGTCTTCCGTGACGGCACCATCGGAAGATGGGGTAACCTTGACAAAACGGAAGAAAAGATTACTGGTTTTATTCAGCAGCCAGACGACGGGATGGGTGATCAGGGACAGGATGCGGACCGGATTTGCTACCAGGCGGGCTATTTGTTCGGCCCTGAGCAGCCCAATGCGTTTGGGGATCAGCTCGCCGAAGATGATGGACAAAAGAGTGACAGAGATCAGGATAAGTGCGGTGGAGATATTGGCGGCATAATGTCTCAGGTAGGGGATCTTTTCCAGGTAGGGCTGCAGCTCTGCGCTGAATTTTTCTCCGGAATAAAAACCTGTAAGGACGGCGATGAGGGTGATGCCTATCTGGGCTGTGGAAAGAAAGAGCTCGGGATTTTCTGCCAGCCTGAGGGCTGACCTGGCTTTTACATCGCCGTTGTCGGCCAGGTTCTCGAGCCGGCTTTTTCGCGCCGATACGAGGGCTATTTCTGCCATAACAAACAACGCATTCAGGAAGATAAGGCACAATAAAATGAACACATCAAGCATGAGATGGATTATGGTGTTGTAAATTAAGCGTGCCAAACTGGAACCGGAACAGACGGCTGAGCTGCCAGCCGATGAGTGATCCTATAATAGCTCCGCCGGTGACGTCCAGCGGAAAATGCACACCTACATAGACCTGGGCGTATGAAATTAAAAATGCCCAGACAAATACGAGTCCCCACCAGCGGCTGGTATGTCGCAGGGTACGGTAGATAAAGAAAGCCAGCGCAAAATGGTTACAGGCATGGGAGGAGGTGAAGCTCGAGCTGACGGGGCAATAATTTGCGATAAAGCGTACCGTGTCGATGATAAGCGGGTCACCGCAGGGACGGGTTCGGACGACCAGGGTATCTTTGATGAGCTTGCTGCTGATCAGGTCGCTGATAATAGCGGTCATTCCCAGGTAGGCGGCCCACCACAAGCCTTTTTTGCGAAAATTCATTGTGATAAAGACCCCCAAAAAAAGATAAAACGGTACCCATAATTCTGCCTCCCGCATGAAAAGGAAAAGCCCGTCAAACACGGGGGATGTCCAATCCTGATTGATCCGGGAAAAGAGCCAATAATCACCCTGTATGATGCTGTGTAAAAGCCCCGGATGCGCCCCGGAATCGAGTAAAATCATGGTTTCAATATAATTGATCTACTTTTGTGCCCCCTCAACTGGACGGAGTCCAGTTAAAGATATTAGAGGTGTTGCAGCAAAAAAATATATTTTTGCCATTTTTTTGCAGCATTACACAGAAATTATAGACATGTTAAACAGACCGGCAACAAATTTACCAAATATACCCAAAACGGTGCGTTTGGTTTTTTCAACTGGCATTATTTTTTTGTTGATCATGAGCTTATTACGCCTGGCCTTGTTTTTTTCTTTCAGCAGGCAGGGGCATTCTTTCGGGGCTATATTTTCTTCTTTTGTCTTTGGGATACGGTATGACCTCCGTTATGTCGGCATTTTGGAGGCTATTCTGCTGCTGGCAGGTGTCGTTCCGGCCCTGGACCTTTTCAGGAGCAAAGCGGGGCGGCGGCTGGTTTTGGGGCTGACCAGCCTGGGGGCGGCAGGGATCATCTTTTTTTATTCCGTAGATTTTGCACATTATAGCTATCTGTCGCAGCGTCTGAACGCTAGCGTATTAAATTATCTCACCGATGCCGGGATCTCCGTTAATATGGTCTGGCAGACCTACCCGGTAATCCGCATCATATTGCTGATCGTCGCCGGTACCTGGCTGGCCCGACGTGGGGCAAGGGCTATTTACGAGCGTATCGGGCGTTCGGAGCGACGTGGCGGCGCGCAGGTTGGGGATTTGCAGGAAGGAGGCGGGCCGAGCCGGAAAGCCCGTATAAGCTGGTTTGTCGCCAGCTTTCTTTTAATTGGGCTGGCCATTTTTGGCCGGATCGGCCAGTATCCTTTGCGTTGGAGCGATGCTTTTACGCTGGGCAGCGACTACCAGGCCAATCTTTCCCTGAACCCTTTCCAATCCTTTTTCAGCAGTCTTAAATTCCGGCACAGCGTATACGACGAAGTAAAGGTTAAGGAGGCCAAACCGGCACTGGCGCCTTATTTCGGCTGGGACAGTGCCATAAGCCCTTCGGGGACGACCGGTCTGCCTGTCGGGCTTTGCGCAAGGAGGGTGGTGCCCCGGCCGGGTACCCTGACTTCGCATCCGAATGTGGTAGTGGTCATCTGCGAATCCTTTAGTGCCTATAAGAGCAGCATGTGGGGTAATCCTTTGAACACGACCCCTTTTTTTAACGGGCTTTGTCAGCAAGGTATATTTTTCGATCATTGTTTTACACCCAGCTATGGGACGGCGAGGGGCGTTTGGGCTGTAGTAACGGGTATTCCCGATGTGTCGGGGGCGACCACTACTTCGAGCCGTAACCCGGCGGCTGTCGATCAACATACTATCATCAATGATTTTTCGGGGTATCAAAAATTCTATTTCCTGGGCGGCAGCACCAGCTGGGCGAATATCCGGGGATTGCTGACCAATAATATCCAGGGGCTGCATTTGTACGAGCAGGAAAATTTCAGCTCGCCAAAGGTCGATGTCTGGGGTATCAGCGACAAAAACCTTTTCCTGGAAGCCAATAAGGTGTTGAAGCAGCAGCAGGAGCCTTTTTTTGCTATTATACAGACGGCGGATAATCACCGGCCGTATACCATTCCGGAAGAGGACCGGTCGGTCTTCCATCCCCGCACCGCGCCGAAAGACTCGTTGCGCCGGTATGGGTTCGAAAGCAATGAAGAGATGAATGCCTTCCGGTATACAGATTTTGGCTATGAGACATTTATCCAGGCGGCTTCTAAGGAAAAATATTTCGACAACACCGTTTTTCTTTTCGTGGGGGACCATGGTATTGGGGGGGATGCAGGAGATCTCTTTCCGAGGGCATGGACGGATCAGCGCCTTACGTCCGAGCATGTTCCTTTACTGATCTATGCACCAAAGCTATTGCGGGCGGAGCGGTTAACCGGGGATTGCTCACAGGTGGATGTTCTGCCGACATTGGCGGGACTTTGTGATATACCTTATGACAATACTACATTAGGTCGTGATCTGCTGGATTCGGCACATTATCGCGGTAAGGGAATGTCCTTTATCTATGATCCTGATGCTGGGAATATCGGGGTAGTGAAAGGGGATTATTTTTATCGCCGGGGTTTGAAGACAGGTAAGGAAGAGATGGTATCTGTGGTGGGTAATGAGCCGACGCCAGCGGAGGTGATCAAGGGGCCGGTGGGGCAGGAGATGAAGAAGCTGTCGGAGGGGATGTATGAGTTATCGCGGTATATGTTACTAAAGAATAAGAAAAAAGAGCCCGTCTCAAGATAAAAGTAGATGGCCTATTGAACCTGCCATGCCGATGGAAGCGCGGTTGTGGCCACAAAACCTTATTTTTGTGGACATCTAAATAAGTATCTGTGGCATTGATCAAAAGCATTTCCGGGATAAGGGGAACGATTGGCGGTAAACCGGGGGACAGCCTGTCCCCGCTGGATATTGTAAAATTTACCGCTGCTTTTGGCAGCAGGATCCTGCAAAAAAATAAAGGGAAAAAGATCGTGGTAGGCCGGGATGGCCGTATCAGCGGGGAGATGGTGAGCGCGCTGGTGGTAAGCACCTTGCGGGGACTTGGTCTCGACGTCGTCGATCTCGGACTGACCACGACACCTACTGTGGAACTGGCCGTGCCGGGGGAGAACGCAGCCGGAGGGATCATTCTGACTGCCAGCCACAATCCCAAGGAATGGAATGCATTGAAATTGCTCAACAGCGACGGAGAATTTATCAGTGCTGAAGAGGGCGCTGCTATCCTTGAAAAAGCCGAAAAAGAAGATTTTGTCTTTGCTCCGGTGGACAAACTGGGCGAGTATAGTCAGAATAGCGACTGGCTGCAAAAAAGCATCGATGGGGTCGTGAAATATCCCCTGGTTGACATCCCTGCTATCCGGGAAAGGAAATATAAGATCGTGGTCGACGTCATCAATTCTACGGGAGCGTTGTATATTCCACCTTTGCTGAAAGCATTAGGCGTGGAAGAAGTTATCCTGCTGAATGAAGAGGTCAATGGACGGTTTGCGCACAATCCCGAGCCCTTACCAGAGAATCTGACTGGTCTGAGCGTAATGGTACAGCAGGCCAAGGCCGACCTGGGTATTGCTGTGGACCCGGATGTCGACCGACTTTGTTTTGTCTGTGAGGATGGCAGCATGTTTGGAGAAGAATATACACTTGTGGCGGTGGCCGACTATGTACTGAGCAAGCGACCGGGAAATACGGTCAGCAATATGAGCAGTACCAAAGCTTTGAAGGAAGTGACGATCCGGAGGGGTGGCGAATATTATCCTTCAGCGGTAGGAGAGGTCAATGTGGTCACTGTGATGAAGCGTGTGAATGCCGTCATCGGTGGGGAAGGGAATGGGGGCATCATTGTTCCCGACCTGCATTATGGGCGGGATGCGCTGATCGGTATCGGTCTTTTTCTGAGCGCCCTGTCGCATCATAAAAATGGCATCAAGTCTTTCCGCAGTCAATACCCGGATTATTTTATCTCCAAGAACAAGATAGAGCTGGAAAGGAGTATCAATGTGCCGGCCATCTTTGAGAAGATAAAGAAGAAATATAAGAACCATCCTATCAATTCGGAGGATGGATTGAAGATCGAATTCGACAATGACTGGGTGCATTTGCGGACTTCCAATACAGAGCCCATCATTCGTATTTATGCTGAAAGCAATTTTGAGACGACGGCCAATAATATAGCACTGCGACTCATGCAGGATATCAAGGAATTCATCACCGCCTAACGGGGATTGGGACCATTTTGGGTGTTGCTAGTCTTATGGATGAAATTTAAGTTAGGGAGAATGCTTATTTTTGCGCCGCTATGGAAAGAATTTACTTCGACAATGCCGCCACTACCAGCCTGGACCCGCAGGTTCTGGAAGTTATGATGCCTTACCTGACGGATAAATTCGGCAATCCCTCCTCTATTTATTCTTATGGCCGTGAGTCGCGGCTGGCTATCGAAAATGGGCGAAAATCCGTAGCGAAGATACTCAATGCGCATCCGGCTGAGATCTTTTTTACTTCTGGCGGCACGGAGAGCTCAAATACTGCAATTTCAGCGGCGGTGCGGGACTTAGGCTGCCTGCACATCATCACTTCTCCATTGGAGCACCATGCTACCCTGCATACGGTGGAACACCTGCACAAGAGAGGGGAGGCGGCGTTGAGTTTTGTCAACCTGCTGCCCAATGGTCATATAGACCTGGAAGACCTGGAGCATAAGCTGGCTACTAGCGCCGAAAAGACCCTGGTCAGCCTGATGCATGCCAATAATGAGATCGGAAACATACTCGATATTCATGCGGTGGGTGAGCTGTGTAAACTCTATGGAGCCATCTTCCATTCAGATACCGTACAGACAGTTGGGCATTTCCCTTTTGATCTGCGCAACACCCCTGTCCATTTTATTACGGGTGCGGGTCACAAATTCCATGGGCCGAAAGGGGTCGGGCTCTTGTATATCAATGAGAACGTTAAGATCAGTCCCTATATACACGGTGGTTCGCAGGAGCGTAACATGCGGGCTGGTACGGAGAGCGTATATGGCATTGTTGGTTTTGCAAAAGCGCTGGAACTGGCGACGGCGGGTTTTGAGGCAGACAGCTCATATATCAAGGGGCTGAAGGTATACATGATGGAGCAGCTGAAGAAGCAAATGAAAGGCATTTCTTTTAATGGCGACCCGTTGGGGCGCAGCCTTTACACCGTATTAAGCGTATCTTTTCCTAAGACGGAGAAATCCGAAATGCTTCTTTTCAATCTTGACATCAATCATATCTGCGCTTCCGGCGGCAGTGCCTGTACCAGTGGTGCGGAGCAGGGGTCGCATGTGATCCGCGCCATCAACAACAATCCTAACCAGGTAACGGTACGCTTCTCTTTTAGCAAGCACAATACCCGTGACCAGGTGGATTCGGTTGTGGCTAAGCTAAGGGATTTGATATAAGCTCATCTGATGCATTACATCATTGGCATTGACATTGGCACCACAAATACCAAAGCCGTGGCTTTTACGGACGAGGGAGCCGTGTTAGACAGCGCCGGTGCTTCTTACCCCATCTTTTCCGAAGTAGAAGGTCAGCACGAGCTGGATCCGGATAAATTGCTTAAGGCTGTAGTAACGACCCTAGGCGAGGTCCGTAAAAGGACAGCATCGTGGCCGGGTCTTGCGGGCATCAGCTTTAGCTGCGCCATGCACAGCCTGATCCTGGTCGACGCGGCTGGCAAGCCGCTGACGCGGGCAATTACCTGGGCTGATCAACGGCCTGCATCATTTGCCAAGGCCTTGAAAGACAGCGCTGCGGGCCGGCGGATCTACCGGCAGACGGGGACCCCTGTTCATGCCATGTCCCCCCTTTGTAAATTACTGTGGTTAAAAGAGACAGAGCCAGATCTTTTTTCGAAGGCGGCCCGGTTTATTTCCATTAAAGAATACATCTGGTGGTCTTTGTTTGGAGAATATAAGGTGGATCATTCCATTGCTTCGGCGACGGGTTTGCTGGATATCCGGTCTTTTGACTGGTATGCGGAATCGCTGGAAGTGGCGGGGATCCACGCCGGGCAGCTGTCGGACCTGGAACCCTGCACGTATAGCTCAACTGCGTTGCTGTCTGAGTTCCGGTCATTGGGCCTGCCTCGCGGATTGCCCTTTGTCATTGGGGGCAGCGATGGCTGTCTGGCCAACCTGGGCAGCAGTGCGGTGGAACCGGGGGAGACGGCTTTGACCATTGGCACCAGCGGGGCGATCCGGATGACGGCTCCGGCGCCGGAATACGATGTCAGGGAAAGGATCTTCAGCTATATTCTGACCGACCGGCATTATGTATGCGGCGGCCCTATCAATAATGGAGGAAACGTCATACAATGGTATACGAAAGGGGTTCTGGGGAAGAAGGATGAGGATATTGGGTCTTTGGAGAAGGAGGCGGATACGGTGCCGGCGGGTTGTGAGGGATTGGTCTTTCTCCCTTATTTGAGGGGTGAGAGGGCGCCGGTCTGGGACGCCAATGCAAAAGGCGTCTTTTTTGGGTTAAGATCGATACACGAGCAACGGCATTTTACGCGGGCTATCCTGGAGGGGATCAGCTATTCCCTTTACCAGGTGGGGGCTTCCCTGGAGGAGACGCTGGGGCCAATACGACAGATCTATGCAAGCGGAGGATTTACGGGGAGCAAAACCTGGCTGCAGCTGATAGCCGATGTGTTCATGAAAAAGGTGTATGTCACGGGTACAGCGGATGCATCGGCCATTGGAGCTGCCATGATGGGATTCTATGCGTTGGGCATTATCTCCGACCTGGAGGCAACGGCGAGGCTTGTGAAGGTGGTGGAGACCTATGAGCCTGATGCGGGCAGGCATGCGGTATATCAAAAGAATTTTGGCGTATTCACCGAATTGTATAACCGACTTAAGGACTTAATGTAAGCTATAAGGCACGCCGGAGGCGTGCCTTATACTTTTGTCCTGATGAATGAATGACGATTGATGTAGGATCTTGGACCAAAAACGGGCTTGCGATACAGGTACACAAAAATACAATATATTGACCCTTTAGGATGCCTCTACAGGTCAGGATTACACACCCTGAAGAATTTATCTGCCTTTTACCAGATCCCTGGGTAAAATGCCAAACTCTTTTTTGAAGGCTTTTGCAAAATGGCTGAGATTGGAGAATCCTATCTCGCTACCGGCCTGCTTGATGCTGCATTGTCCTGTGATGAGCAGCTCTTTGGCGCGTTGCAGACGGCTTTTATTATAGTAATCATAGAGCGTATGTCCATACACCTGCTTGAATAGATTTTTGAGCTTGCTGGTACTCATAAACACTTCCTGAGCAAGGGATTCAAGGGAAGGGAATCCTTCCAGCCGGCTGCTAAGGATCTGCTCGACGTGCTGCATGCTTTCCAGGTCGTTCTTCTTCACGGTGCGTGGCAGAACTGCCTGTTCCTGGCGCAGGAAAGAATGTAGTAGCTTTTCGATCAGGTGGATGATGGCCGAGAGTCTCCTGATCTGGTTTACAGGATCGTTGTCCTTTATTTCGAACAGCTCTTTCAGCATAGTCCGGTGCGAGAGATTGATGAACAAGGGATTTTCAGAGCTGCTGTTATCCCTGGCGAAGGCGGCCAGTTTGTCAAAGATAGGCTGCGGCAGGTACTGTATGGCCAATTCATGGGAACAGAAGATAAGCAATCTCTTGACAATGCTGCCGGACGAGATCTTCAGGAAGGCATTGTCGCGGGCATCTGTCAGGAAAATATCATTGCGAAAAGGTCTCTTATCCGAGACGACATGCTGCCGGTGACCTACTAATATTTCTTTTTGTACTTCAACAAGATTGAAGGATATAACAAAACCTTTGGCGCCTGATTCGCGATAGAGCTCCAGGTCACTGTCCAGTTTAAAGTTCATCACTGCATAAGAAAAATGCTGATTGACATTCTGAACCAAAATGGTTCCTGAGCCCAGATGGGCGGGGATGGTCAGCAAATTATCCTTGACGGGAGTGTTCAACTTTACCGCAAAATCCGCCAGCCATTTTTCAAAATTTTCCAACTGGAATGAGTACATAACCATATTCACCTCTTTTTTGAAATGTTTTACTAATATCTAACTCAATGGCATTTAGTCGCGGTTTGGGAGTGGGGGACAGATGAGGCCGAAGCAAAAGTGCAAAATTAGCACAAAATAACCTTAGCATTTTGCCCGGAATGATCCTTTCGATAGCTGTAAAGGCTATTTAACAAAAATTTGAGTAGTTATATCTACTTATTTTTAAGGACTTCTTTAGGTAGAACACCAAATTCTTTCTTAAATGCCTTTGCAAAATTACTTAAGTTGGAGAAACCGATGTTTACGCCTACTTGTTTGACGGAGAAATTCCCTGTTTTTAGCATTTCTTTTGCTTGTTCGAGCCGGTGGCGATTGTAAAACTCATAGAGCTTCATTCCATAGGTCTGTTTGAAGCGGCTTTTGAGTTTTGTGGAGCTCATCATTGCCGTTTTGGAGAGGGCTTCGATGCTTGGGAATTTATTTAGCTGGTTGTCGCTGAGAATGCGAACGATGCCTTTGAGTGCTTCGAGATCTTTTTCCCTGCCTTTTGTCCAGATCCTGCCATCGGAAAGGGAGATAGTCGAGCGTGTGAGAAATGCGGAGAGAAATTTTTCCGCGAGCAGGAGAGCTCTGTTATGGAGGAGGAGGTGATGAAGAGGGGATGCGGGATCTGCTCCGAAGATGTCTTCGAGCAATTGTCTGCATTCGAAGGAGATGGGTTCGGTGTACCCTGTAGCAGGTTGTGTGTCTGCATATTGAAACAGATCGAAAAGGATGTTCTTCTGAACATGCCGGTGGAGGAAGGAGGGGGGAAAAAATATACAGAGTCCTTTCAAACGGGAGTTGCGGGGGAATGTGGTTTCTTTTCCGTGACCGGTGGAATAAAGCTGGATATGACCACGGGTGAGACTTTTGTCGGAGATATGGTTGCCATTTTCGCGAACTATGTATATATCGCTGGTCTTTACCTGATTGAAGAAAAGGCAAAGTCCGGGAGAGCGAGTCGCCTCGCTAATGAATTGGAGGTCATCGTTCAGGGAGAGGTTGAGGACAAGAAAGGAGATGCCGTCCGGCAGATGTGCTGCCTGGAGGGTACCCTCTCCCAGTTCGCGGGGTATGGTGAGGGTTCTATTCGAGGCCGGGACGTGCAATAATTCACTGAATCCTCTGAGCCACTGTCTGGAGTCAATAAGTCGGCAGGAATATTTGATCATCGAACAACTGTTGAGTAGGACTAGGAGGGCGTAAAATACCAAACGAACCGATTGGAAGCGGTCTTCAGGACGTAAAGCAATTCGGGGTGGATAAAGCGACCTGCGGTATTGACGGACCGCAGCCGGACCGCGCCCGGGCTGCAGGGAGCGGGGACTATTTCAATGTATTAAGCGCGAACTTATTTCAAGGTATTTTTTATCTCCTGCAACTTGAGCAAGGCTTCTACGGGGGTCAGGCGGTTGATGTCCGTGTCCTCCAGCAGCTGTCGGATGTGGTGGAAGGTTTCTGTGTGGGCATCGAAAATGGACAGCTGCATTTTTGGAGGCGCAATTTTTTTGAGGGAGTCTTCGATCGGTGAGCCGACGTGTTTGTCTTCGAGCTGGTGGAGGATCTCTTCGGCCCTTTGTAGCAGGGAGGGCGGCATGCCGGCCATTTTGGCTACATGAATCCCGAAGCTATGGATACTGCCACCCGGGGCCAGCTTACGCAGGAAGATCACCTTGTTGCCGACCTCTTTGTTGGTGATATGATAATTACGGACGCGGGGTAGCTTATTTTCCAGCTCGTTGAGTTCGTGATAATGTGTCGCGAAAAGGGTCTTTGGCGCATGCGGGGAATTGTGCAGGTATTCGGCGATGCTCCAGGCGATGGAGATGCCGTCGTAGGTGGACGTGCCCCTGCCAATTTCATCCAACAGGATCAGGCTGCCGGGTGTGATATTATTAATGATGCTTGCTGTTTCGTTCATTTCCACCATGAAGGTCGATTCTCCGCCGCTGAGATTGTCGGATGCGCCGACCCGGGTAAAGATCTTATCGGTCAGGGGGATCCTGGCCGTGTCGCAGGGGACGAAGCTGCCCATATGTGCCATCAGGGTGATGAGGGCGGTCTGCCGGAGCAGGGCGCTTTTACCGCTCATGTTCGGGCCCGTAAGGATAATGATCTGCTGGGTTGCCGAATCCAGAAACAGGTCATTGGGAATATAGGACTCACCGGCGGGTAATTGTCTTTCTATTACCGGATGGCGGCTTCCTTTCAGGTCGAGCTCGGGCCCCGTGTGCAGGAGGGGTTTTTTGTAATTATATGACAGCGCATTAGCGGCGAAACAAAGCAGGCAGTCGAGTGTTGCAAGGAGGTTGCCGTTGGTCTGGATGGGCGCTATCGATCCCTGGAGGAAGGAAAGGAGCTTTTCATAGAGGTCAAGTTCGAGGGCTATGATCTTTTCTTCGGCGCCGGTGATCTGCTCTTCGTATTCTTTCAGCTCAGGGGTGATGTATCGTTCGGCATTGGCCAGTGTCTGTTTGCGCATCCATTCGGCCGGGACCTTGTTCTTATGTGAATTGGTGACTTCGAGATAATATCCGAATACATTATTGAAGCCTATTTTCAGGGAAGAGATGCCGGAGCGTTCGGCCTCCTTCTGCTGTAGTTCGACGAGGTATTCTTTTCCGCCGGAGGCTATCTTTCTCAGCCGGTCCAGCTCTTCGTTGATGCCTGACCGTATGGCATCTCCTTTGGCTGCGGTGGCCGGCGGATTGTCGGCGATGGTCTCCAGGATTCTATCCCTTACAGCCGGTGATGGGTCGAGCTTTTGAACGAGGTTTTGGAGTTCTTTCACGGGAAAGGAGGCACCTATCTCTTTGATAAGAGCCGTGTGTTCCAGGCCCCGGGCCAGTTGCAGCAGGTCGCGGGGATTGACCTTACGGATGGGTATCTTGCTGACGAGCCTTTCGATGTCACCGCAAGCCTGGATGTGCTGGGCGAGGGCTGTTCTCAGTGTAGGGTCTTTGATAAAGAACTCTACTGCGTCAAGTCGCTCGTGGATGCGAGCTTCTTCTTTTAGCGGCATGAGCAGCCATCGTTTCAGCAGGCGTGCTCCCATGGGGGAGACGGTATTGTCCAGCACTTTCAGGAGGCTGTGGCCCTGTTCTCCGCTGGCAGGTCCGAGCAGCTCGAGGTTCCGGATGGTGAATCTGTCCATCCATAGATAGTCTTCTCTGTCGATGCGCTGAAGAGAGGAGATATGTTGCAGATTGGGATGCTCTGTATCTTTCAGATAATGCAGTACGGCGCCTGCTGCGATGATACCGGCTTTCATTCCTTCGATGCCAAATCCTTTGAGGGAGTGGGTCTGGAAATGTTTCAGCAGGTTTTCGGTGGCGAAGGCCTCGTCGAAAAGCCAGTTCTCGAGTGTATAGGTGTAGAACTTGCTGCCGAAGATCTCTTTGAAATGTCGTTGGAAGCTGCGCTGGAAAATTATTTCGGCGGGCCGCAGGGTTTGAAGGAGACGGTCGGCGTATTCGATATTGCCTTCGGCGACGAAGAACTCTCCGGTGGAGATGTCCAGGAAGGAGAGACCGATGAGGGGGGACAAATTTTCGGGCCAGCCTTCGGGAAAGTGGATGCCGGCCAGGAAATTATTGTTACTGCCGTCGAGCAGCTTGTCATTGGTGGCGACGCCGGGGGTGACCAGTTCGGTGACTCCTCTTTTGACGATGCCCTTTACGGATTTAGGGTCTTCGAGCTGATCGCAGACGGCTACGCGAAGACCGGCTTTGACGAGCTTATGCAGGTAGGTGTCGAGGGAGTGGTGTGGAAACCCGGCGAGCTCGGAGGAGAAGGCGGCTCCGTTGTTGCGTTTGGTCAGGGTGATCCCCAATACTTTGGAGGCGAGGATAGCGTCTTCGCCAAAAGTTTCGTAGAAGTCGCCTACGCGGAATAGCAGAATTGCATCGGGGTATTTTTGTTTGATAGCCCGGTGTTGCTGCATGAGGGGAGTGTCGGCGCTGGATTTTGACATGGGGGACAAAAATAAGGAAGCCTCAACAAAGTGTGGGTTGAGGCTGAGAGATGGGGATAAGTTTTGAATATGTTATTTTGTGCGGCTTAGGCGGGGGGTGGTTTTTGTGTTAAGGGATGCAAGAAAGCCGACCCCTCAGTGAGGAGCCGGCTTTTGACAAGGAATATATTATTCGTTAGAAGCCGCCGCGGCCTGCCGGGCGAGGTGCGGGCAGGGGTTTGCGGGGCAGTTTTTCGTCGCGTTGGGCGGTGTTGTAGACGAATGCTGCAACGATGGTTGCGATCTGTTTGAGATCGTCTTCGCGCAGGTGGCTATATGAATCCATATTCGTATGGTGTGTGCGCGTGTTGTATTCTATTTCGTCCTGGATGAACTGGAAGCCGGGCAGACCTACAGCATCGAAGGATTGGTGGTCGGTGCCGCCGGTGTTGCTGATGGTGACGGTGGTTGCGCCGAGGTCATGGAAGGGTTCCAGCCATTTGGTGAAGATGGGTCGGCAGGCTTCGTTGCCCTGCAGATAGATGCCACGGACCTTACCTGTTCCGTTGTCGATGTTGAAATAACCGGCGAACTTTTCATGTGCCGGCAGCAATTGCATGGTGGCAGGATCGGCAAAGGTCTTTTTTACGTAACCCCGGGAACCGAGAAGGCCTTCTTCTTCGCCGCTCCACAAGGCGATGCGGATCGTCCGACGTGGTTGGATACCCAATGTTTTGAGGATGCGGATGGCTTCCATCATGACGGTACAGCCTGCTGCGTTGTCGGTGGCGCCGGTGGCACTGTGCCAGGAGTCGAGGTGACCACCGAGCATGACGACCTCGTCTTTCAGTTTCTTATCGGTGCCTTTTATCTCTGCCACGACATTGTATCCTTTGGTGTCGTCTGTATTGAACTTTGTTTTAACGTCGGCATCGAGGGTGACGGGCATACCGGCTTTCAGCATCCGGACGATGGTCATATAGTCTTCCAGCGCCAGCACGATGTCCAGGAAATTAGCGGGTGCAGAAGCCTGATAGGAGCCGCCGCCCTGGACGAAGATAGTTCCGTCATGACCACGGGCGGATTCGCTCAGGATGGCCACTGCGCCTTCCTGTACGGCCATTGCCTTCAGGGTGTTGAGCATGGCCATTGCGCCCCGGTTGAATTGTCCGCGACGGCGGCGCATCTCTGCTGTGTCGACGGGGCGCATAACGACTTTTGACATGGAGTCCAACTGTTCGTCCGTATAACGATTGGCATCTGCTTTAAAGCTTTGCTGATATACTTCGTCGACTTCGGGGATGAGGATCTTACCGGCCAGCTGACCCTTGTATTTGTCGAGGCCGGCTGAGTCTTTGGCGCTGATAAGCAATACGGAGGCGGATTTTTGTCCGTCGGTTCCGCTGCACCAGGCTTTGGGATAGGCGATCAACGGTTTGTAATAAGGGGCCGTCATGGCTACATAAGACTTTTGCAGTTCCCATCCTTTACCGAAATCGCCCCAGGGATCGATCGCGGCGCCGGTTAAACCCCATTGTGTCAATTGTTGTTTGGCATAGTTGGCGGCTCTGAAGAAGCCGGGAGAGGAGGTGAGGCGGTTGCCGCTGGCATCGGTAAGGTGAAAAGCGATGTCCATTACCTGTGAATGTTGCAGACCTTCCTGGCGGATCTTTTCGATGGTAGGCATGTCTACTTTTTCTTCCTGGGCTAACAGATGGATCGACAGGCACAGGAGTCCCGCGAATACAAAGTGTTTTCTCATTAGCAGTTTTTTGATTAAAAGTTTGATTAAAGTAAGCTTATAGGGATGGAAAAGGCAAATAAAATCGGAAAAGCAGCGTATAAAAGTACAAACGGTAATATCTTTACGCATGCGCAAACTGGGGATGGATGAACTGAACCGAAAATCGGTGAATGAATTCCGGCAGTCGGAAAAGACGCCGCTTGTCGTGGTGCTGGACAATATCCGGAGTATGCACAATGTCGGCAGCGTATTCCGGACGGCGGATGCGTTCCTCGTAGAAGGCATTTATCTTTGCGGGTATACACCGCAGCCGCCGCACCGGGATATTCATAAGACGGCGCTGGGCGCGACGGAGACGGTGGAATGGCAGTATTTTGCCACTACAGCCGATGCGGTGCGGGATCTGAAGGAAGAGGGCTATTCCGTCTTTGCGATAGAGCAGACGGAGGGGAGTATTCCCTTACCTGAGTTTGGGGTCAAACATTCGGGACGGCTGGCTGTTGTGTTTGGGAATGAGGTGTCAGGGGTAGGAGAGGAGGCACTGGCCTTGTGTGATGGGAGTGTGGAGATACCGCAATGGGGGATGAAACATTCGTTGAATATTTCGATAGCGGCGGGGATTGTATTATGGGAGCTTGTGCGCGGGAGAGCAGCGCAGGCCGAATTCAATAAATAATTATGAGTACAGTTAAGAATTATCTGAGCCTGGTTAAGTTTTCGCATACCATTTTTGCGATGCCGTTTGCGATGATTGGGTTTTTTTTGGGGGTAATGCGGCCTGTATATGGAGTTGGACAGTGGAACCTGACCAGGACAATCGGCGGAGGGCCAGCAGAATTTATGAATCCGAACCTGTTGCCGACATTACTGCTTGTTATTCTCTGCATGGTCTTTGCCCGCAGTGCTGCTATGGCTTTCAATCGCTGGCTGGATGTTAAGTTCGATACGCTGAATCCGCGTACGGCTATCCGTGAGATACCCAAAGGGATTATTTCGAAAAACAGTGCATTGCGTTTTGTCATTTTCAATTGTATTGCGTTTGTTCTTTGTACCTGGTTTATCAACCCGCTGTGTTTTGGACTTTCTTTTGTTGCCCTGGCCGTTGTGCTGGGGTATAGTTATACGAAGCGCTTCACACCACTGTGTCATCTTGTACTTGGGATCGGTTTGTCACTGGCCCCGATAGGTGCCTACCTGGCTGTTGTCGGGCATTTTGCATTATTGCCGCTGTTTTTTTCTTTTGCGGTAATTTTTTGGGTTAGCGGCTTTGATATTATCTATGCTTTGCAGGACGAGGAATTCGACAAGACCCAAAAGCTCTATTCCATGCCTTCATGGCTGGGTAAGGCCAAGGCCTTGCGGGTCTCCGAGGTGTTGCATGTGCTGAGTACACTTTGTGTGATCGCTGCGGGACTGAATGGTTTTTTTGGCTGGTGGTACTGGGTAGGGGTAGCGATCTTTATGGGGATGCTTATCTATCAGCATAGGGTTGTGAAACCCAATGACCTGAGCCGGGTCAATCTTGCCTTTATGACGGCTAATGGGATTGCGAGTGTGGTATTTGCCATCTTTGTTATCACCGATCTCCTGGTGTTTGATCCTAATATGCATTTTTACATGCATTATCATGCGCATTAATTAAAAATGTGCGTATATTTGCGTTTGAATGAAGGAAAGACTCAATCTTACTATCGATGGGGCCCTGCTGGAGGCGATGAAGGTCTATGCGGCCGGCAAGGGGATAAGTGTATCCGAACTGGTGGAAAGCTATTTCCGGCAGGTGACGAGGCCGGTATCGAGGCACAATATCTTAGATATGGTCGATCAGCTGGGGAAGCAGGATGGTGTGGATAGTAGCGTGGCCGGGAGTAGTGGCGTATTAGGCGACAAGGAGGTAAAAAATGGCCTTTAGGATCTTTTTGGACGCCAATATTTTGCTTGATTTTACCCTGAAGCGGGATAAGAATTATACAACTGCCCGGCAATTGATGGAGTGGGCTGTGAAGGGGCGGGTGCAAGCCTATGTCACGCCTGCGGTTGTGCAGGTGATGTGTCAGCGGCTGGTGGAAGCCTATGGGGCGGAGCGGGCTAAGGAACTGTTGCTGGCCCTGCTTGCCGAGGTGCAGGTGATCGATACGGGTCATGAGATCACGGTCAGTGCCCTTCATTCGAAGATGAACAATATGGAGGATGCCTTATCTTATTATACAGCTTTGCATCACAAGCTGGATTATTTTATCACCCGGAACAACGACCTTCCAAAAGCTGCTATACCGGCGCTGCCAGTATGCACGCCGGAGGAATTTCTTAAACATAATGAGGCGCCGGAGGCCCCAATAAAATGAGGAGGAGAGTTAATGGCCCGTATCATGGCGATAGATTATGGACTTAAGCGTACCGGCCTGGCCGTCACCGATCCTTTGCAGATCATTGCGACGGGGTTGATGACGATAGAGTCGCCGAAGCTGATCGCTTTTTTGAAGGATTACTTTAAAAAAGAACAAGTGGAGCTGATCCTCATCGGAGAACCAAAGAACTGGGATGACAGTGATACGCATGCGACTCCGCTGGTCAGGCAGATCATGGTACGGTTAGTGAAGGAATTCCCTGGAATCCCTTTGTTGCCGGTGGATGAGCGCTACACCTCCAAAATGGCATCACGGGCTATGATCGAAATGGGGTTGAAGAAGAAGCAGCGGAGGAACAAGGCCCTCGTGGACGAGATTGCCGCCACCATCTTGTTACAGGAATATTTAGGAAGAGCTAATCAATAAATTTTTTGGAAAAAATATAGCAACATGATTTTACCTATCGTCGCTTATGGTACACCTATCCTCCGGTCTGTGAGTAAAGATATCACTCCTGACTATCCGAATCTTGCCAAGCTGATAGAGGATATGTGGGAGACGATGTATTCAAGTAATGGAGTAGGGCTGGCTGCACCGCAGATCAACCGTGACATCCGGCTTTTTGTAGTGGATTCCCAACAGATCTTTACCAACCTGGAAGAGGAAGAAAAGGATAAGTACCCCGATGGACCGGGGGTAAAGCAGGTGTTTATCAATGCGCATGTGGTCGAATTGAATGGAGAGGAATGGGCGTACAACGAAGGATGTCTGAGTATTCCAAAGATCCGGGAAGATGTATTTCGGAGCGAAGAAGTGACACTGGAATATGTGGACGAGAATTTCGAGCCGCATACGGCAACCTTCAATGGGATTACGGCCCGGGTTATCCTTCATGAATACGATCACATCGAAGGGAAATTGTTTATCGACTATCTGAAACCGCTGAAGAAAAAATTGCTGAAAGGCAAGCTGGACGATATCTCCCGGGGTAAGATCAATGTGGACTACAAGATGATGTTCCCCAAATAGGGCGCATCAGATCTTTGCTTTTACATAATCCCGCCATTTCCCGATCACAGACTGCATATCATTGGGGAGCTCGCTCTCGAAGAGCTTGTCCTCTCCTGTGCCCGGGTGGACAAAGCCGATGGTTTTGGCGTGAAGCGCATGCCGGGGGCAGGTAGCGAAGCAGTTGTCTACAAACTGCCTGTATTTGCTGAATACGGTTCCTTTTACGATCTTATCGCCTCCGTAAGTGTCGTCGTTGAACAGGGGATGGCCGATATGCTGCATGTGTACGCGGATCTGGTGGGTACGTCCTGTCTCCAGGACACATTGTACGAGGGTGACATACCCAAAGCGTTCCAGGACCTTATAGTGAGTGATGGCTTCTTTCCCGTGTTCGCCTTCGGGGTAGGCATCAAACAGCTTGCGAAAACGCTGGTGGCGCCCCACGTGGGCGACGATGGTGCCAGCGTCTTCTGCCATGTCTCCCCATACGAGGGCCATATATTGCCTTTTGACTGTGTGGTCGAAGAATTGTTTGGCCAGGCTGCGGACGGCTTTTTCCGTTTTTGCAAGGACCATCAGCCCGCTGGTATTCTTGTCGATGCGATGTACCAGGCCAAAACGGGGAAGGGTCTCTTCGCTGATGGAATTGTTCTTTTGCCGGAGATACCATGCGACACCATTGATCAGCGTGCCGGAGTAATTGCCGCTGGCCGGATGAACGACCAGTCCCGGGCGTTTGTTGATGATCATCACCTCATCGTCCTCATAATAGATGTTGAGGGGCATTTCTTCAGGAATGATCTCTTCTCCTGGGGCTTCCTTATCGGAGTACATGATGATCTCATCCAGGGGTCTGATCTTGTAATTTGGCGCTACCTGTTTGTTGTTGACCAGCACCATGCCGGCTTCGAGGGCTTTCTGGATCTTATTCCGGGAGGCGTTCTCTATCCGCTGGACGAGGAATTTATCGATGCGCAGGGGTTCCTGACCCTTATCGACCTTCAGGTTCATTCTTTCGTACAGCTCGTCGGACCCGTCGGTTAACGGGTTTTCATCCAGCTCCTTATCCTGTTCCGGTCCCTGTTTCATGTTTTGCGATTTTACGGGCCTGGCCCGAAATTTTTGCAAAGGTACTAAATCGTACCTTTACGGGCTGTATATGCAAAAAGTCGTTTTTAAAGACCTGGGGAAAATGGATTACCAGGTCGCCTGGGACTACCAGGAAGCTTTATTACAAGAAAATGTGCAGATCAAGGCGGAGGCCCGGGAGAGGGAGGCTGTGCCGGCCACTACCAATCATCTATTGTTTGTCGAACATCCGCCTGTTTATACCCTCGGCAAGAGCGGGCATATGGAGAATGTGCTGATCGGGGTCGAGCAGATGCAGGGAAGAGGGGTGCAGTTCTTCCGGTCGAACAGGGGAGGTGACATTACTTTTCACGGGCCGGGGCAGCTTGTGGGATATCCCATCCTTGATCTCGAAAAGTTCTACACCGATATTGGTCGCTATCTGCGGAACCTGGAAGATGTGAGTATCCGGGTACTGGCCGATTATGGTATTCCCGGAGAGCGTTCACCAGGCGAGACGGGAGTCTGGATCGGGCCGGATGAGAAAGGCAAGGCCAGGAAGATATGTGCGATTGGGGTTCGCTGCAGCCGGTGGGTGACGATGCATGGGTTTGCTTTTAACGTCACTACGGACCTTTCTTATTTTGGAGACATCATTCCCTGTGGCATTGCGGATAAAGAAGCTACATCGTTAGAAAAAGAATTAGGATATCCCGTTGGATTGGAGGAGGTGAAGGCCAAATGGAAACATCATTTCGAGGTGGTGTTTGACGCGCAGCTGGATTAAAAATCTTTTGGGATAAAGAATTTATTCTTTTCTTTTAGCTGGTCGCCATCGTACAGCTCGAAGTGGAACCAGCCGGAATGATGGAAGTTCGTTTTATCGAGGATAAGAGAAGGATCTCTGATCTCCCGGAGCTCAAAGAGTAACTTATTGCTATCGTCATAGAATTTTACTGCATAATGTCTTTGGGCCGCGCCAGGCAGGGACACATGAATATTCCCCATTTTACCGGTAAACACATAAGGAGAGGCCTTATAAACTTCCTTTGCAATAAAGGGTTTGATCCGGAGGGTATCTCCGTCGATGAACAGCAGCGTGTCTTTTGTTTTTGTCAGGAGTGAATCCCGGAAAGACTGGATCCGACTGCCGGTTAGCTGGGCTATGATGCTGTCTCCTTTACGGACAAAAACGGTGTTGGACAGTTCGACCTCCGGTCTGTTGTGTATGGTCGCCGGGCTTTTGATCCGGGTTTTTTCCTTGTCTTTTGCAGGATCGAAATAGAGTATACGGGTTTCGGCCATTTTTGAGACGTTGGATTCGTCGTCGTCGGCTTCTTTGACGGCGGCCACGGTTTCCCCGGTGTTGGATCTGGGGCGCCGGGAAGGGGTAAAGAGATATTTCCCGTTGTCCAGTACGATAAATAAGCGGTAATAGAAATTAGGATGGGGGGCCTTGCGGTCCATCGCGCCATTCTCGGGCAGTTTGGGATCCGGTACTGTTATCAGGGTGGTAAAATTCTTTGCGCTGTCTGTAGAACGCTGGATGCTGATCTGGGAGACAGAAGGATAGTTGTTATGCCAGCTGATGAGGATCTTACCTGGTCCGCGGGCGGTGGCGGAAAAGTGGGGCAGGGTATCCTGAGCCCGCAGGAAGGTTGTAAAAAGAATGCCTATCAACATAAAACCTACCGTCCTGTACATAAGTAGTGTTAGGAAGCTGCAAATGTACCAAAATCCGGGCCTAAAATTCCAATTTGCCCGGTGGAAGGGATTGGTTACCCTGTAATCCGCCGCTGTGGATGACTAATAAGCGGGAGTGGGTGGGGAAAAGGGACTGAGAAAGTCCTTGTTCGAGCGCATAAAATAATTTACCGGTATAAACTATGTCGGAAGGAATGCCCTTTTCCCGGTAAAAGCGGTTCATAAAATCCAATAATTGTTGTGGATGACGGGCATAACCTCCAAAATGAAAG